>ERZ1035027.63-NODE-63-length-69880-cov-11.096226_pt1 | contig 69880 bp, 83 predicted proteins | sample MGYA00520604_ERZ1035027 | MGnify/ENA primary metagenome ERZ1035027 (study PRJEB33766, sample SAMN09781743) | gut metagenome | biome: gut microbiome | host: Homo sapiens | place: Madagascar | study: EMG produced TPA metagenomics assembly of the PRJNA485056 data set...
CCTGTGCTTTGCACCGCACACACAAGGGATGCCGGCGGAGGTACGCCTTGCTGAGCCGCTGCCACTTGCTGCCGTAGCCACGCTTGGCGGCAGACGGTCGGTCTGGGTGCAGGGGCTGATGCTCTGCACAGTACAAGCCGTCTGTCAGGTTCGGACAGCCGGGGTGCTTGCAAGGTTTCAGTGCCTTCCTCGGCATAAGGTTCACCTCCGGATACAACGAAAGCCCTGTGGTGTTCCACATGGGCTTTCGGTCAGTTTTCTATGATATTATTATATCACACCTTTTTGCAAAAGTCATCCTCGATTTTACTCATGCCTTACCATAGAGAAGCAACGTCAAGTGTTGTACGGCACGATTCTTTTTGTTGTATGCAGAAGAACGCTCAATACCGAAGTGCTCGCAAATGGTATAAATGTTTTGATCTTCCTGCCAATAGAACTGTTCCAGCACATACCGTTCATCCTCCGACAGGCTGTCCCATGCAGGCTGAAACCATTCCATGTATTCTTTTGCCTGACGATACCGTTCCCGCAGCACGTCAATCTCACCAATGGCGGTAATGATCCGCATTTCGCCGGACTGTGGGTTCGGACTGCCGCCCGGCATATCTGTAAATGCTGGACTGCCAAGGGTTGTGGTGTCTTCATGCACCTGTGCGATTTCTTCGTCTGTATGTGCAATGATGTATGCCATGCTGCTGTAATCCTTCAGTGCGTTCACAGCGGCACTCCGTTTGTCTAAGTACTGCCAAATGATATTCATCTGCTGCCTCCAATTTCTGCTTTGACAGCTTGCATCAAAGCGGTCTGGGTTTGTTCTTTCTGGGTCAGGGCTTTCAGGATACGTTCGTCAATCGTACCCTTGGTGATGAGATGTTGAATGACAACCGTTTCGGACTGCTGCCCCTGCCGCCACAGTCTGGCGTTGGTCTGCTGGTAGAGTTCCAGACTCCAGGTCAGTCCGAACCAAATCAGGTGAGAACCGCCTGCCTGCAAATTCAAGCCATGACCGGCAGAGGCCGGGTGCAGCAGACCAACTTGCAGCCTTCCGGCGTTCCAGTTCCGGATACTGTCGGAGGACTGGATTTCTTGATAGGAAATATTCAGCTTTCGCAATCGTTCTTGAATCCGCTCCAAATCATGCTTGAACCAATACGCCACCAGAACGGGTTTGCCGTTGGCTGCCTCTATCAAGTCCTCCAGTGCATCCAGCTTTCGGTTGTGAATGGGAATCACCGCTCCGGTATCGTCATACACCGCACCATTCGCCAGCTGGGAAAGTTTGTTGGATAGACTTGCAGCGTTGGCGGCGGTAATCTCGCCATCCGGCAAGTCTAACACGAATTCCTGTTTCAATTGCTTGTATCGTTCTCTTTCTTGCTTAGAAAGACGAACTGGAACTTCTGTCAACAAAAGTTCTGGCATTTGCAAATAATCAATCGCTTTCATGGAAATGGTGATGTCTGAAATTTTATCATAGATTTGTTTCTCTGCCTGCGGCAATGGCTTGTAAGAATAAACTACCATCCCATTTCGTTTATCCGGCTGAAAATAGGCTGTTCGATATTGTCCAATAAATCTTCCAAGTCGCTGTCCCATATCCAGCAAACGAAACTCTGCCCATAAATCCATCAAACCATTACTGGACGGTGTTCCCGTTAAGCCAACAATGCGTTTCACCTTTGGTCGAACTTTCATCAGTGCCTTGAATCGTTTCGTCTGGTGATTCTTAAAGCCTGACAACTCATCAATCACCAACATATCGAAGTCAAACGGAATATGACTTTTCTCTACCAGCCAACTGATATTCTCACGATTCAGAATGCAAATATCCGTCTTTGTATGCAGGGCTTGTCTGCGTTCTGCGGGTGTCCCAACTGCTACACTGTATTTCAGATGCTTCAAATGTTCCCACTTTTCAATTTCTGCTGACCAAGTATCCCGTGCCACACGAAGGGGTGCAATCACTAAAACACGGCGGATTTCAAAGCGGTCAAACAACAACTCATTGATTGCTGTCAATGTTGTGACAGTCTTCCCTAACCCCATATCCAGTAATAATGCAGCTACAGGATGCTCCGTCAAAAACTGAATCGCATATTGTTGATAGTCGTGCGGAATGAACTTCACGGTGTTTCGCCTCCAACTTCATCCAAAATGGGGCGGATCAAATCCAGACGATCCAGACAATACACGGAAAAGCCCACTCTCTCAAGCTGTTGTTTTCTCCGGATTTGTAATGCCCGCATCTTGCCACCCGGAGCCTTTACTTCCACAAACGCAATTTTTCCACCCGGCATCAATACGATTCGATCCGGCACTCCATCCGTTCCTGGACTGGTAAATTTCCAACAAAGACCTCCTCTGGACTGCACCTCTTGTACCAACCGGCTTTCAATCATTTTTTCACGCATTTTAGCCACCTTTTCAAGTTTTTTCTTTTTTGGGGTGATGGTCTGTTACGGTCAATATATAAAACCCCTTTTAGGCTGAAAATTTGGTAAAAATTACCTATAAGAAGAGTTTACGAAATGACCCTCTCCGACCATCACCCCTGCCCATTATTCCAAAAATTCTGACTTGATTTTTAAGCCGTAAACGATGACACCTTTCTTGGTTCTCTTTCGTTCAAAGCCTGCATTTTCAAGCCCCGTGTAAAAGTCCGTTGTACTCCTTGTGTACTCTCCATTTCTGGCACAGTAAGCACGATATTCCTGATACAGTTCGCCTGACTTTTGCTGATAGGTCTTATCTACCTCACAGCAGTCTTCCAGAAATGCTGACATCCAGTCATTGCTTTCCCGGTAAGCGTGAATCGCATTTTTGACGCACTGTGGCACATCCAACTTAAAATGCCGGTCTATGACTTGTTTCGCTCCCTCCATTACCCAGGACAGAATCGCACCGCCCGCTTCTTTCACCAGATAATCTGCAAAGTTCTTGATGTCTGACTTGCCCTCCAGCTTTGCCAGAAACGGGATTACAATCAATCTCCGCCATGTTCCGGCATCATTCGCACCGACTCTCGGCAGATGATTCGTGTATAGCACCAGTGTATGAGCAGGCGTATAGCGGAATGGGTCTTTGTATTTCTTCTCTGCTTGGATTTCATCCGTGGAACAAAGCTGCTTGATGACCGCAGTATTCAACCGCATGCCTTCTTCCAGTTCTGCTGCAATGACCAGCCGTTTGCCCTTGAGTTCTGCCATTTCCGGCTTTACATTTCGCTTGCAGCCGACCGTCAATGCATCTGCGGACATTGTTCCGCTGTAACTTCCAAGCACTCGTGAAATTGCATTCCAGAAGGTGGACTTGCCGTTGCTGCCTTCGCCATAGGCAATAATCAATGCCTCTTGATACACTTTTCCAATCGCACAAAGCCCGCAGATTTGCTGCACATAATCTGTTAAACTTTGATCGCCGCAGAAAAAGCAATGCAAGGTATCTTTCCAAATTTCTTCACCCACGTTGTTTGGCGAAACAGCGGTCATTTTTGTGAGGTAATCCTCCGGATTGTGCGGTCTTCCACCATTCACGCCTTTCTGCAAGTCATAGGTTGCTGTCGGTGTGTTTAGCAAGAACTCCTGACTGTCAAAATCAGCAATATCTTTCAGCAACATCGGTTTTGCTGCTTGTAATGCCGAAGAGATGTACTTCATATCTCTGCGTTTCATAACGAAAGTTCGATAAGTCAGGGCAGAGCGATATTCGATGTACGCTTTTCTGCTGACATCATCCACAGCTTTTTCCAGCACTTTCCCACCCTTGGAGATTGTTTCGGCATCCACTCCGCTGTCCAGCAGCATCTTGTGTGTCATTTCCAGTGTTCGTTCTGCTTCTTCCAGCTGCTTATCCAGAAATGCTTCGCATCTGCCAACAGCAGTTTGTTTTGATTCTACCCAATGTGTCTGAAGATAGCAGAGGTATTCCGTTGCATCGGTGTAGGCAAGTTCTCCTTGTACCTGTCCTGCAAAAACTTTCGCTTGTCCGATGTCTGAATAATCCTCTGGCCGCAGACTATACATCTGCCCATATAACTCCGGAGCAATATATCCGTCCTGTTTTGATACTCGCTTTCCGAAATTTTTTGCACTCTGCCAAATCATTTGCAGTTCTGATTCTGCCAGTGGCGGGTTGCACTTTTCTGCTGCCTTTTGAAACAATTGATACGCTGCCTCTGTATTGCCATAACGCTTGATCAGTTTTCCGGCAATATGACTCATTGTGCTGTTTCTGGAGCCCTCTTGAATCAATTCTGTCTGAGCATCCCATTCTGCAAAAGCATCTTTTTCAAAAAATTCAGTGAGCGTCAGATTGCCTTGATACCATTCCACTTTTGGATTCTCCACGCCAAAAAAGAAATGTGCCTCGTCCAGTGCCTTTTCGTCAAAGTATGGAAAGTATTCTCGCACCTCGTTTTTCAGATGCAATCGTCCTTCGACAGACAACGCCTTATCTGCTTCAAAATAGACATGAAACTTAGGACGTGCGATTCTGTTTCCCTTGTTTTTCATGTGGTTTCTGCTATAGGCAACTGCGAACGCTACATCTGGAAATGTCAATGCCAGTTCCAATGGTGTAACCCAATCTTCTGGATTTTCAGAATGGCTATTGTCGCAATCAAACATCAGACAATCGCTCTCTATAAAGCTGGCATTGCTTCTTTTATCATCCGTGAATTTTGCAGAAACATGGTCAAATTGCACCGCAGACTTCAAACTTTCCTCGTCAATTACCTCTACATCATTCGGATATTTGATGTTTTTTGCGTTTTCACGACAAGTAGCAGTATAAAGCGTAAATTTCATTTCTTTGCCTCCAGTTCTGCAATTAGCGTATTTGTCTGACTCATAATTCCGCACACTTGCTTTTGTATATCACGCAAAGAGTCCATAGTAATTACATCTCCAGACTGTTCGCCATCTTGCCCCGTTAATAAATAATCTGTCGACACGCACAAGTAATCCGCCATTTTTAACAAAAGTCTTGGTGAGGGAGCCGTTTCACCTTTTAGGTACAGAGAGACTGTTTGCGGTCGAACTCCAATATGTTCAGCCAGTTCTTTTTGTGTAATTCTTCTGCGGTACGTTGGATGACACTCCATCAATTTTTGCAGTATTTGTGGGAATTGATACATTACTCTATTTCCTCCAGTTCTTCTGTAAAATACCGAATGGTCATATGCCGCCGCTTCGCCCATTTGATTTCCTGCTGCATACCCTCCGACCGCACAGAACCAAACACCCACAGCTGGGCACATTTTGACAGCAGTACCAAATTCATGAACATCGCTGTCTGACGATCTTCGCCCAGGTTGTCATCCATGAATTGCGGAAACAGCAAGTGGGGAGCGATAGGGACATAGTGGGTATCTACTGCAAAGCGGCTGTATCGTCTGGCGTTTTCGATATTGTCATTGATGCAGCCGTGGGAATAGGGAGAACAAATGTATACCAGCGGTCGATAAGCGGCAGCCTTTTTCGCCCTGCGTTCCTCTCGTTCAATACGGCTCAGTGCCTCATAAGCAGTGAGATCAATGTACCCTTCGGCATTATACCGATTCATGCAATACTCCTTTCAGCCGTTTCTGTGTGCAAGCATCACAGTAAATAGCACTGTTGAAAATGTCAAAGTTTTCTGCTGTCCAGAAGATACTCAGATCAACTGGCACTTCTGCACCGCACTGCGGGCAGCGGCAGTATACGTTTTCATTGTTGATCTCCACGGAGATACTGGTTGTGCCATTCAGATTTTCTTTGATGTAAAACATATGGAATCCTCCTAATCTTTCTTGTAAAAGCTGCATTCATATCCGTCTGCCCGAAGCAACAGTCCATTTGCCCAGTCTGGCGTTCTCGCCATCTGCTGACAGATCTCATCCAGCTTTGTATCTTTCGGGCATTCGATGATCATTTCATCGTGAATATGACCGACAATGAAGTATTGTGATAGCGTTTGCATGGAATAGAAGAGCAGATCCCGTGCGGTCGCCTGAACAATATTTTCGACCAGCTTGCCGGAGTAAGTTTCCAGCCGCTCCCACTTGCGGTTTGTGCCGATGCCCTCATAGGTGATAGAATCGCCGCCGAAGCGATTTTCACCGATGCGTGGCTTGACATATGCCAACCGTCTGCCGGACAGCAGGCGGATAAACAGAAAACCGGATTCATAAGAGAAGTGAATGCCGTGGGTCTCTGTTTCGGTTTTATCCCGCACAGCTTTGATGGCAGCATTTTCTACATCCCACCACAACTGCACAATGTGTGGAGAAGCAGTCCGCCAGTCCGTCACAATTTGTTTCAGTTCCGCATCAGACATTCCCGATCCACCCATGGCTTTCATTGCTCCGACCGAGCCGCCGTAGCCACACGCCAATTCTGCGACCTTGCCTTTCTGCCGAAGATGCCCGTTGATGCCATGCTTGACTACTGGCACGCCGAAAATCTTAGAAGCTGAGGCACAGTAGATGTCTTTGCCGTCTGCGAACGCCTGCATTCGCCACGTTTCACCGGCAAGCCATGCAATGACACGTGCCTCAATGGCAGAGAAATCGGCAACAAGAAACTTATAACCGGGTTTTGGAATAAAAGCAGTACGAATCAGCTGTGAGAGCGTGTCCGGAACGTCTTCATACAGCAGTTCTACTGCCTCTAAATCACCAGACTTCACAAGCTCCCGTGCATCTTCCAAATCGGGAAGGTGATTCTGTGGCAGGTTTTGCAGCTGAATGATACGACCAGCCTCTCGACCTGTGCGATTTGCACCATAGAACTGAAACATGCCTCTTGCACGACCATCCGAGCAGACGGCGTTCTGCATGGCTTGATACTTTTTGACCGAGGATTTTGATACTTGTTGTCGCAGTAACAACACATCTCGCAAGTCCGGCGGAGCGGTTTTCAATTGTTCCTGTACTTCTTTTTTTCCCAACGATTCTAACTCCAGTCCATGTTCCGCCAGCCATTGTTTCATTTGCTGAACAGAGTTCGGATTGTCCAAGTCGGTCAGATTTTTCAGTAGATGCAATAGCTTGTCCTTTGTCAATGTGTCCATACGAATTGCTTGCTGCACCAGCTGCAAATCCAGTTGTATTCCTCGATCGTTGATGGACTGGTCAAGGGCATACTCCTGCCAGACAAATTCCGGCACAGGGAACCGAGCAATTTTTTGTTCAATCGCTTGTTCCGTTTCCACATCCCGTTTGTTGTATGCCCGAAAGACGTTCCATTTCTCCGGAGAATCGGCAGGCGTATGAAATTGTGGAACGCCGTTCACCGTGTCATATGGTACGCAGAAATAGCGAATCAGGGCTTTCCCCTCGGACATTTTTTGTTGCTGTAACTGTAGCACTGCCCCCACGCCGGCAAGGCTCAACGGCAAGCCCAGATAGGCAGCTGCCACCATCGTGCATCGCCATGCGTTCGGGCTGAGATAGTTGCCGCAGGCATCCTCCGGTGAGCCGTGCGAAATGAAGCATTCCGGATAGTTTCGCCGCAGCCAGACCGACAGGCAGACCCGTTCAAAGCTGGCGTTGAAGGCATGTTTCTGGATGCGGTCATCCGTCAGAGCGTTGAGGATTTCTTCCGGCAGCTGTTCGCCGCAGGCAAGGTCAACTACCTTCACCGGGGCATCGTCCACGGAATATGCAAAAAGCAGAATATCAAAATACGGGGAATCCGCATAGCGGTAAACCCCGGCTTTTGTAATATCCACATCACTTTTTGTTTCTAAGTCAATCATCAATTTTTGCATTGTTACACCTATTACCCACCCAAACAGATACTCCGTCAGTCGCCCACCCGACATTTTTGCTCACTTGTGATTCTTGAAATGATCAATCAGTGCAGCAACGGAAATTGCTGCCCAACAGAACATTGAAATGCACCAAAGAACCGCAATAACAACAGAAAGAATTGCCTCCATTTTTCTCACCGTCCTTATTACTAAATTGCCATTTTAGTTAATCAAGGAAATCGTCACTTTCAAGAACATCGAAATCATCAGCAGCATTGGTACGTCCACTAAGCGGTTCACCATCTCGTACCTTCTGAATATTGCCCAAACCGCAGGCAATGCCCCTATTTCCGTTGTTGTTAAATGCATAGAATGTTACCGCAACTCTTGCATAGCAGCCACTGTAGACCTCATTCTGCTCGAGGATTGGCTGTACCTGCTGGTCAACGATCTGCGGAGGTGTCGCGCTGTTTGCGTTGATAAAATAGCAGTCCTTGTACACTTCATCATCCGGGCGTTCCGCATCGCCATCTCTCAGCGGCAGCTTCAGAGCAGCCTTACTCGGCTTCTTTCCTCCGAACTTTCCAATGCCATCTTCAATGGCAGCATCAATTGCAGTCTGAATTTTTGCAAGAGTTGCCTTATCAGACTTCGGAATCAGCAAGGAAACACTATACTTTGCGGCACCACCGTTGGTGGATTTCGGTTCCCAGATGTTTGCGTAACTCAAACGCACAGTTCCTGTAATCACTTTTGTTTTTCTTTCGTTTGCCATTTATTTTTCCTCCTGTATTGTTTCAAAATCTTTTTCTGCGGAATTCCAAGTCGGTCGCTTGTCCGAAATTGGTACAAGTGCAGGCTTACCCGGCGGTTTGTAAGTATAATCTCCCAGAAGCTCATCAAACTTTTTCTTACCACCAAGTAGTTTGGTCATTGCAGTAACTCCCAGCAGTTCCGGTTCGTTGTACGGATTTTTCCCATAAGCCTTGACTTTTTCAATGACCTTTGCCTCATCGGTATACTTTCGATTCGACCGACCTTCCACAACTTTGTACCCATTCCACTGTTTGCCGGAAATTGCTCGCTGCAAAGCATATTCCTTGATATCGGATGCCCATGAAACCAATTGATCAGCTTTTTCCAATACTGCCTCGATTTCAGTATCCACCAGCATTTCCGGGGGAGCGAAGTCATACTGTGCCAGCTGAAGATTGTATTCTGCACGTTTTCGGCACGTTGCCTTCACTTTACAAAACCGACAGTGTTCACCAGCACAGAAATCTCCCTCGCCTTTGGATGCAAGTTCTGCTTTCGTTTTCAATTCTGTTTCTGCCCAATGCAACAGTTCAGAAATAGGCATAACGCATTCACTAACGCTTTGGATTCTGGGCTGAAAAATCACCATCCGGATTTCTGCAATGTCATAAAGGGCATCAAATAGCTGCAATGCACCCAGAGCATACAGCATCATCTGCGAGTTGTGATCAGCAGATACTGCTACGCCCTTGCCATACTTGAAGTCAATGACAGTCAGGACATCATCTGCAACAATCACACAGTCACCCGTGCCAAAACCGCTGGGAACATATCGGCTGAAATCCAAACGCTGTTCCACTAAAACAATCGGTTCTTGCAGATTTGCCAGCTGTTCGGCGATGTATTGGGCGTAGCTGTCCGTACAGTCCTCCATTTCTGCATCGTAGAAGTCTAAGTTCTCCGTGGGATTAGATGCCGGATTGCCAAGCAGTTTTTGCACTTTGTACTCTGCCAACTCGTGGGCACACGTGCCTTCACGAGCATAATCAGTGACTTTATCCGGTAAAACCGCACAAAGCTGTGCGGAGGGTGGACACGCCAGCCAACGAGCACTGGATGAAGCAGAAAGCACTGCGTGTAAACGGTTTGCATGATCGTTAAGTTCCAATCTGCTTCGCCTCCTCTAACAAGACCGCATATTCTTCGGGAGAAACACCAGACAGCTTTGATGCCCCGTGTTTCTGAAGCAGTGCCTTTACTGAATCTGTAAAACCAGAACGTGACTTTTCTGCCAGTACCGCTCGAATCTCAGAAATAGAAACGGTCGGCGTATCTTTCACAGACACCGGCTTCTGTACAGCCTCCGTATTGCCTTCTTCCGGCGGATATACCTGCTCAAATGTCTGTACTTCCCGTTCTGTCATGGTTTCCGCCATAGCTTCCAATTTGTCTGCCAATTGGCGGATCACATGAATCACATCCAGTAATGTTGTAGGTTCTTTACTCATTTTCTTTGACCTTCTTTCTTAGCATTTTTGATGGGAATTAGAAACACGCCATCATGCACCACCTTCTTCCATAAATACAGTCGAAAAAACCAGCATAAAATCGAACCCCATCAGTAGAAAAATCAAAATTTTTTCTTGATTTGGGCTTTGATTTTCTCCATACGATGCCGAATTGCCGTTTCCGATACTCCTTCTTCTCTTGCTACCTGTGTCATAGGGCTTCCTTCCACAACCACTCTGCGATAGGTATCCTGCTGTTTTGGCGTAAGACTGGACACAACCTCGTGCAAACGCTGGATCTCCAAGGATTCTCTTGCATCCACAGGCTCTGTGAAGTATTTTTTCACTTTTATTTGCTTCAGATTGCGATACACCTCACGGTCATCCAACTTGTGCAAAAAGTCGATGATCTCAGTGCTTACACCCTGTTCTCCCGGATGCAGCACAGCGACTGTTCCATCTGCAAAGCGATAGATATAAACGGATCTGGCTGCTGTTCTTGTTTTACGAAATTTCATATACATGACTCCTTTCTGATTGATAGAAGTCAGCTTGCAAAAAAACTCAAGTGAAGTCAAGTATATGAAACAAAAATAGCCGAACAGCATATAAAACAGTCGTCTCATATACTATCCGGCTATTTGGTAGTCAAATCACTCCGTTGCTCGGTATATTATCTATCTCTTATCAGCCATGCACATCTCGGATCTGCAGGAAACTTTCACGATATTCCGGCAGTTTGGGCATTTCAGTTCAATAATCACTGGAATTTTAGGTAGCACAGAAATATCAAAGGCACGTTTCCCACATCTCGGACACTTCATCTTATACACCTGCTCACACCTCCAATATCAGTTCACTGTATGGCAGTGATTCTGCCCACTTGCAAAATTCATGCCACTCATCAAGTTTATGATTTTTTCTTGCTTGGCAGGCATTTCGCAGCACTTCATAGTTCAACACTACAGTTCTTCGCTGATTATAACTTTCCGGAAGCATCTGAATCATCTGCCACCAGTAAATCTTCTTTTTGGTTTCCAAATACTTTTCTCGTGCTTTATTGAGGGCTTTAATTGTGTACATAAAATCTTTGAGAAACTCTGTTCCTTCCTCGGTGCCATTAAACAGATATTCGCATGAAAAATCGTTCAATACAAATTCCTTTTCAGCAATTTTGTGCATTGTAGAGCAGGAATCGGTAACCGTTCCGATTTTGTACGTGTCAAATTGTTTCCACCAATAGAAAGGTGCGATTATATCACAACTCACTGTAATCATTCGCATAAATTTCCGATGATCAGTTCCTGCTCGGACTAATTTTTGCATTAAGGTCAAATCATTATCGCCAATGCAAAACGGATTCTTGCCAAGATTAGTCCAAGCCCACCCACAATGAGAGCAACCAGAATTGTTACATTTGGCTGTTATGGGTTCTTTGCAATAACAACTGTCTGATTTTTCCCACGAATTTTTCGGATTTCGCATTCCACGGATGGCTGCTTCCCAGCCGTATACTTCCGTATTTTCGATTTTTATCATGTCAATCCCTCCATAAATGCCGCCATAACCGCCTTTGCCACTGCATCCGCTGTTTCATTAAATTGAATCAAACACCGCTTAAACAATTCGGTCTTGAAAGATGCCATTGTGCGATCATCCATTGCACCTTTTTCCCGCAGTTCCAAAAGTTGCTCGTTCGTAAGCATTGACCATAGCAGTTCTAATGTTTCATCGCTCATTTCCAATTACTCCTTTTCGTATTCTAATTTAATCAGACGCTTTATCGCTGCTAAAGCTGTGTCAATTGCCGCAACATCAAGGCAAAAAGCGTTATCTTCTTCGTCTTCAAAATCAGCTGCAAAGCCCTCACGGTCGCAACGTAAGTCTTCCAACTGTTCGATTGCACTTATCAAGTTTTCAATTGACTGCTGGTCTTTGGTTTCAAAGTCACCTTCGTAGCTAACTGAACTTCCATCTTCGCAAATTGCAACCGCTGTTACATCATGCTTAACAGCAACTGCAGCAACAGTCATGTGGATTTCTTCCGATTCGGTGCATTTGGTTCCGATAAATGACATTGATACCGCATCTGCATATTTGTCATCAATCTCAACAATCAGCTTTTTCATGATTTCCCTCCTGTTTTATTTCCATTAGTTTTTCCATGTACCACTTTCTTCAGATTTTTGCAGCGTTTTATAAAATCAGCCCTTTAGCTTAAGCACTTCAATTCTTTTTCGACCTCATACGAACTTTTGTAAGGGCAATTTTCTCTTGTCCACCTGTCTGAATTATAATAACAAGTTTCCAGTCTATCATCATAAGCATAGTGCTTGACATAAATCAACGTCCAGTGATTTCCACATATCCACTGGTCAACTTCATATGTCAGATAATCCCACACATTTTCGTCTTTTCGGGCGTTTTCAACACTTCCCTGAAAAATTTTTACACACTGATCATAATCATTTCTTGCATAAATGAGGACTTGTCCGTAGAATAAGGTATTATCCAACATCTCATGAAGAATCATCTTTCTTTTACCTCCTGATTTAACTCCATCAGTTTTTCCATGTACCACTCTGCCTTTTCAAATCTAATTATATCTGTTTCATCATTGCTCCACAATCTGGACAATACTTCCACCGCCGATATTCTTTCGGGAAACCACGCCTGCATTTCGAGCAGCAGACTCCGCCATTAGGAATGCTTTCAATAAAGCCATGTTCAAGTCGTTTGAGGTCGCAGGACTCCCAATACGCAGAATCTTCCACGTTCTTTAGATTTTTGCAGAGTTTTATGAAATCAGCCTTACTTTTTTCTTTCAGCATTTCATCTGATAACTCATGCGTCAATATAGGTCTTCCTATCAATTCTCTTGCATAGGCATATACATATTTTCGGTCATCACCAGTTAGCATACAAATTCCCGTATAGAGTTCAATGATAGCCGCTTCACGTTTTGTCATCGCTTACCTCCTGATTTAACTCCATCAGTTTTTCCATGTACCACTCCGCCTTTTCTATATCTTCCGGTCCATTTTTCCGACTTGCACGAAAACGGTATTTATATACGTTGCACATACAGAAATGGCGAACAGCATCTACGCCAAACAATGCGATCATCTCATCAATGCACTCGTACTTTCCTTGATAGTGAAATGGATGATTCACATTATCCGGACTCGGATGAAGCCCGATACTTTCCTTACACATTTTCTTATTCACCACCTTTCAGTTCTTTCTGACAGAAACCAGAACAGCATATCCCTTCATCTGTTATCTGTATTGTTTTCTGCCCTGTATTCTCGCAAACAATGCCACCCTGTTTCTGCGTAATAACCGCAGCAGGTGTCCGGATGACTCTTGTGTTTTTGGACTGGTTTGCATATTTGCAGTTTACACAATCGTTCATTCTGCCTGTCCCCATTCAAAAATTTCTCCAGTTGGTTTCTCATTGCCCCACCGCAATTTTCCATCCCGTGTTGCAAACCAGATATTTTCTCCCGGAATCAATCCGAAAATCCCATACAACGCTTTTTCAATCCCACTTGCATTGTTAAAGTCACGAAACACATTCAGCTCTGTCGGACGATCTCCGGTTCGATCTGTCAAATGATGCTCTTCGCAAGCCTGCAAAAAGGCATCAGTGTTAGAACTGTTCGTCTGTACCCATACGTCACCGGAAATAAATCTGTCCCAATCAAAAGCCGTTTCCGGTGCAGAACCCATACAATCAAGCAGCCGCTCCAAAGCCAATTTTGCACCAAAGGCAAAATCAAAAGCATCCTCCGGACAGCACCTTGCAATGCTTGCGTTTACTTTCTTGCCGTTAACATACTGTGTAGCCATCACTGCGTTCCCATTTTGCAAAATGACAACCTTTGTTTCTTTTTCAATCTTCATTATTTTTGCTCCTTTCATTGATTGGAAGGGAATCTCTCACGCTTATTCCAGCCCAATCTTCTATCCCTCCATATATGCCATACTTTTTTCGCAGATCATTGCAGTACCTTTTCAAATCGATGGCATTCATCGTCAATGCAGCGTAGTACGGCGTAAGAATTTCACGCTCAATCGACCGAATTCTACCGATAGATTCCGGACTTCCGTCATACTTTTCCAATGCTCTCCGATAAGCAGAGAACTCACTCCTTAGAATTTCCGCAGCCAAGCGAACATATCCATCGTCTACGGAACCACAGCTTTCCTTTTGGTCACTGCTGACGGGAGTTTCAATTCTCTCACGTTTTAGTTTCTCACGATACTGTTTTTGGTAGGAAAGCACCTCTTTCCGCCTCTGCTGGTATCGTTCTTTGCTACGTTCAGATCTGCAAGCTGCACAAATACGATGAATTTTTCTCCGTTCACCAGTTTGTTTGCTGCGGTCAACAAACTCCCAGAGTGGTTTTTCTGCACCGCATTGTCTACAGATTCTATTCATGTTGTAACCGCCTTTCTGCCATTACAGCAGTTCCTTATCCAAATCAATACCATACTTTTCTTTCAAGTATGTAAGACAGTCCAGCGTAGAATACTGATGGTTCAAAATCCCGACCCCGTCCATTAGCTTGAAATGGTCTTTTACGCCACCCAAAACAGACCGCAGTCGCTTTTCTCCAAATCCGAACTCTTTATTGAGTTCCACCATACAAACGGACATAAACTGGGGAAGAACATCTTGAATTACCGATTCATAAATCTGATCTTTCTTTTTCTGATATTCTTCCTCAACCCTTTGACGGATTTCGCTTTCTCCGATTGTGATAAGCCTTGCTTTCATTGTCCTTACGCTCCTGTTCCATTCTGCCAAGTTCCCGGTTCAGCTTATAGTCAATCATACTGTTCAGTGCATCACCATAGCCATCTCGGACAAGGTAAATCCGGATTTGCTCCAAGGTAATCAGCAAATCGCCGGTTTCCTCCACGAGATGATTCATTTGCAACGAATTTCCGGGATACCGTTTAATTTTCTGAGCTGCTTGAATGAACTCTGCTGCCTCCTCAACAGTCTGCTCCAGCTGCCTTTCAAAAGTTCTGGCATCCGTTATTTTTGCAATCACGTGCATCTGTTCCGTTGTCATTTTTATTCATTCCTTTTCTGAGTTCTTGATACTGTTTGGCATAAGCCTTTCTCCGAATCCGCATACAAGCACCGCAAAACCTGCGGTCAGCTTTCACATGAATCAGAGGCTTGCCACACATTTCGCACCGTTTATCCGCCATTATATACGCTCCGGATTCAGTTTCTGCACGATTCCACCAGTGAATCGATTGACAAGCGTAATGTAATCTGAAGTCGAATTCCATCTCGCTACAAACCACTCGTTCGGATCAAGATGCAATTTCTGATACATAATGATCTTTTGCCTGCGTGTTGGTTTCTTTGATTTCATATCTCTCAACTCCCTGTTCTATCAAAGGTTCAGTAAAGTCCGCCAAGGCTCTCTAAGAATTCTCGGTTTTCCGATAGCCATTCACTGGCTCGTTCTGGATTTCGATACCCGTGGTGTTGCTGACCTTGATTCTTTGCTTTCTGAATATCCTGCTGACACCACCGAAACAGTGTTGCATAATGGCTGCGGTAGTGCTTTCCAGTCGATGCCATGTAGCTGGATAAGCTGCTGATTGTCTGCGGCAATTGTGTTCCATACAGTTCTGACAGTCGAGCATATTCGTTCTCTGTCAGCTGAACATTCTGAAAATCACCGAATGTTTGCTTTTCCGAGCGTGCGTCCCCCTCACATAATTCAAACCCTATTGATTCTCTTGTAGTATTATACGGTCTGGTTTTTTGACTAGGGGCATTCCTCTTTTTTGTCTGAGGGCATTCCGTTTTTTTGACCGGCTGGGTAAATTTTTTAGGCCTTTCAGCCTTTGTTTCAACATTCTTTCCACAGCCTCTTTCCACTTTTTGTGGAGAAACACGCTGTTCGATTGCGGTTAAATTTACCCGATAATGATTTCGCAAACCACCGTCATCATCCCTTGTCTGACGTTTCAAAATATACCCCAGTTTTTCAAGCTTGTTCAGGGCATTCAAAACCGTCTGCTTGGTGCATCCAGTCGTTTCAGCAAGGTAGGCAAGACTGCCGGAGCATTCATTTTCACCGTTTTCGGAAAAGCCATAGATCACTGCGTACAGCTGTAAAGTTGTCCCTTTCAGCTTTAGCCGGTTAATCATCCAGCCGTAAACGGTATAGTAATTTCCGTCTTTCATCTTTCCTCATCCACCTTTCTGATTTGGAGTAATTCTACTTGTTCCCCATTCAGCAACTCATGAAACCGCTTACGAGCATCCTTTTCATTTTCGGCGAGTACCGTATAGATTCGCTCTACTCCCATGTCCGAAAGATAGCAGCAAAATTCATACTTTTCTGTAGCCCGCACAATAACCCTTTTGTTGTTCTCCATAGTGATTCACTCCTAACATTTATTTTACTTTTCATCCTGAAAAGTAAGTTGGATGTCGCTGATACGCTCAACGACTCAGAAGCGTGTTGCAATCGCCATCTGCAACAGGAAGCACGATTTATCTAGTCGTGGAAACATGCAAGCCACTATTGCAAGGTTTTAAAGTCAGCCGACACCGTTGCTTTACATCCACGGTCTACAGATTTCTGACAGGCTTGGGTCGGGATACGCTCCCGACGAGCGTTGTTAGTATAAAGGCAAAGTTAGGAGGTAATTGCCTACGATGCTGCCACACCGTCCCCGTGTTGCCGATAGGTCAGCAGGTGTTGTATTTTCTCCCTTACGGGCAGTGGGTCGGGATACGCTCCCGATGGGCGTTGTTAGGTAATCACCTATGGCATTCGGGGAGGGTTAAACCCCATGGGATGCAGTTCCATTTTCTTTCGGGAGGATACTGCTCAAAGCCTCCATTCGGTTCTTGTAAACGATAATCGGACTGCCATCGGCGTCTGCTTTCGCATATTCCACTTTTGTCGTAAGTACGCACTGTGACTGGCAAATGCTCTTTTGGCAAGTCACATTTTTACTGGGGTCACACAAGTATAACGCACTTTCTTTCTGATGCTCTTTCATGGTTTCAATCTCCCTAACTACAATCTTTTAACGATTACTGCCTAAAATTTAACGATTGCTCTTAAATTTTAACGATTGCTTTTTAGCAATCGTGGCTGGAAAATAAAAAATGCCTGTTCACGCAACGAACTGAATCGTTACGTGAACAGGCATTTGTCAAAAACCAGCGTATTTTCGGCACTTTTTCTGTTTGGATATAAAAAAAGCACTTAACCTTTTGTATCAAAGGTTAAGTGCAGTTATGGTGGAGGCAGTGCAACAAAATGCGAACTTACAATCCTTACACCATCATTGCTTGCTATCTCCAATATTTTCAAGAAATAGTACAGCACATTTTCTTTTGATTGTCAACAAAAACCCGGCAGTACACCCCAGGAAATCTCCTGCTGTACTGCCGGGTTTCTCATTTCAGTTTCTTGTCAATACTCGCAACGTGCTGCAAGATCTGTTCCAGCGTGCCGCTTTCCGTGGTAGTGCCGCTGCTGTCGGCATCGCCTGCCGCAGCTACACCTAACTTGCCGTAGAAATAGTCCAGATCCACGCTGCCGGAAACACCGTCCACGCTGCCCTTGTTGCTGTACTGCCACAGCTGATAGGCTCCGCTGTAGGTGCATTGACTGCCCCACTGAGCCGCCCAGACCGGCAGATCACCCACCGACAGAATATGCTGCAATACGCTGGTACTGCTGTACACGCCTGCTCCGGGAATCCTGTCACAGAACGTCCGGCAGATCTGCGTGTACAAGCTGCCGTTTGCGGTATCCAGCGGCTTGCCGTGTTTCTGCTTGTAGCCGTCCGCATCTTCCATGTCGATCCACACGCCGACAGTCGGCTTTCTGCCGGAGATCATCCGCAGCATATGTGCCGCCTCGCTCTCTGCCTCCTGTGTGGTCAGTGCGTAGGAATACAGATACACACCGTAGGGCAGCCCCACACGTTCGCACTCCGTCATGTTCCGCACTGCCTGTGCATCGTCCTGCTCTGCGATGTCACTGCCGATGCCCACACGGATCACCGCAAAATCCACCTGCCCCGATGCCTTGACCTTGTCCCAGTCGATCACGCCCTGATGCTTGGAAACGTCAATGCCCTTTGCCGCTGCTTTCCGGCTGTCCTTGTTGTTTTTGGCGATGCCGAAATAGCGGTAGAAATCGCTTGTCACCGTGTTTGTGCCTTTGGTTTCGTCGCCGTAGTACCGGCTGCCGGAGCGGACATCCAGATGCACTGCCTGGTACTTTGCACTGATATTGGCAATGCCGCCGAAACCCAGATCCTGTGCCTTGCAGCACACCGTCTTTGCGGAAATGATACCGCCGGACTTGTCGTAGCACACCACGTCTGCCGCCGTGCCTTTGGTATGCTGTCCTGCTCCGTTGCCGCCAACTGCCTTGTCATGTGCCGTGCAACGGTATCCGCTGTTGACGATGATCTTGCCGCAGTCCAACGCCGCATACAGCTGTTCCAGCTTGTCCACCAGCTCTGCGGCGATCTGGCAGCTGTGGTTTCCGCCGCATTTGCAGCGGAACTCTCTGGCGTTGAAATGTGCGGAGATCTGCGTGGTATCGCTATTGGAATAGGTTTTCAATGTCATGAAATCATCTCCTTTTTTCTCTGTACAAGATGTACAAATCCGATGCCTGTTTTTTGTCGTATTTTTCAGATATTTTTTCCGGAATTTTCTTGACAACCACCAAAATGTGTGGTATAATAGTATCATAGAGAGGAGGTGAGAACATCATTGGCAAAACAAAAAAAGAAGCCCACCAAACGCAAAAAACCAAAGTCAAAGATTGATGTCAGCAATCTTCTGATCGGAGCGTTGGTAGACTTCATCGTAGGAGTTCTGCTAATCCTGATTGATAAAATCATCGACTAACAGAACGGGCGGCATAGGGTGCGAAAAACACCCTCCCTGCTGCTTTTCTATTATACCATAGAAATCTGCCAATGTCAACAAAATGGGAACACTCACCAAACTGGGATGCCTGCTGATATGCTTTGGCATCGCAAAACTCGTGATCTATTTTTACCGGAAGGGAAAAAAATGAACCTAAGAAAAATCCGAAAAGAGAAGGGATATTCTGTGCCGAAACTGTCCGCCCTGGCAGATGTCCCCGTCCGCACCATCGAAAACATTGAAAAGCGAAATCAATGTACTGTTGCAAACGCCATCAAGCTGGCGGATGCACTGGGCGTGACACTGGACGATCTGTGCCGGGACGACACAGACAGCAACGAATAACCCACACAACGCCGTTCGGCAGCCTGTACGCTGCCGGGCGGCGTTTTTTATTTCTCCTTCTTTTGCAGCAATTCCACAGCATTTTTCAGTGCTGCCGGCAGCGGTACACCCATCAAGCCGGCGTTTTCCAAAATGGAAATCACCTCATTGCACAGAAACGCAACACACACGCCTGCACGCACATAATCAATGCCGAGAACCACGTCCAGCTGTGCCGCCACCAGAACCAGCAGCAGCACAACACACTTTTTGGCAAGTCCTCTCCAGCCGATCTTGCTGGACAGCTTGCCCTTCGGCGACTTTCCGGCAGCCGCAACGATCAATCCCGTCACATAGTCTACCGCCATAAAAATCAACAGCGTTGCCAACGCTGTATCCCAGCCGCCAAACAGTCCGGCGATCACACCGCCAACCGTTCCAACGATTGTACAAATCCATTCCTTCATGCCGTCTCCTCCTCTGCCTCATAATCTCCGGACAGCAGCACCAGCATTTCCGGTGTCAGATCGCCGGATGCGAAGATCTGGTACTGTCCGTTGTCCAGCTGTGCCGCCTTGATCTCAGCGGTTCCCCAGCTGCTCCGCCTGATTGCCTTGCCCTGTTTCAGCTGCTCCACTGCTTCTACAATATTCATGATATGCTCCCCCTTAAATTGCCGTGATGGAACGGATCAGCGGATGGCTGTTATTGCTCCGTCCCACCCATGCCAGATAATACTTGCCTGTGGTGACATTCTCGCACGGTGTCAGTGTGGTGATGTAGTCCGTGCTGTACAGCCATTGCAGTGACAGGTCAATGTAGCCGCCATCGGTCTGTGCCTTGCTGAGAATGTCCTCCGCCGTGCCACTATTCGACTGCACCAGCCGCATGATGCCGGTCTCCGTGCTGCCTGCCAGAAACCGCATGGCGATCTGGGTCGCTGCGGACGCTGTCAGCGGCACAGTCGAACAGGTGTAACAGGAATGATCCCACCCGAAAATGGAGGTGGAATAGTTCAGGGCGTACTCGTTCTTGGAACTGCAAAAGTCCGGATACTGTGCCACAAAATCTTCCAGACTGTAGAGCGTGCCGTTATAGAGCAGGCTCACTTTTTTCCGGTGGTCTGCGTCAAACAGCACCGTCTTTTCGGTCGAGCCAGAGGGCAGCAGGGAAACCTTGTGTACCAGCAGATTCAGCTTTTCGTCTGCGGTCGCAATGATGCCGCGGGAAACCAGCTCCCCTGCCAGCAGGTCACGCTGGTGGTTGATCTCTGCGATGTACTGTGCAATTGTTGCCATTTACTCGGTCACCTCCACAATGTCCGCCAGAGCCGTGGCAATGTCGCCCAGAGAATCCTCTAACGCCGTGATTCTCGCCGGAAACTTGCTGCTCAGATTCTCATAGTCCCCCGGACTGATGCGGTTCAGCGTTTCCATGTTGTTGTGATAATGCCTGGTGGAAACCAGCTGTGTCCACTCTGTTCCGCTGATCTTGTTCAGTGCGTCCAGATTATCATGGGTGTGTGCGGATTCCTCCAGATGCGTGATGGACAGCGTATGCTCCTGCAAGGTGTACGTCAGACTGTCGGACAGCTCCTGCACCTTTTCATCCACATAAACCGTCTTTGCGTATGGGGTGAGGTCTACTGCCGCACCCTCTGTCAGTGTTGCGATCGTTGTGCCGTTGGCATCTGTAATGGTGATGGTCACCACGCTGCCCGACTTCTCCACTTTGGCAGACGGAGAAAAACCATCTGTGCCGTCTTTGCCGGATGCTCCGGTATCGCCCTTTGCTCCGTCCGCACCGTGCAGGGATTCCAGCCATGCCGTTTCTGTGCCGCTGTAGCCGTGCTGTACGGCGATTTCATAGGCAGACGCACCGTTTGCCCCGTCACGTCCTGCCGCACCGTCTGTGCCGTCCCTGCCGTCTTTTCCAGCGGCTCCGGTGTCACCTTTTTCGCCGGGTTCACCCTTTTCGCCAGCTGCTCCCGGTTCGCCGGTGTCGCCCTTGTCCCCTTTGAGGGATGCCAGCCACGCCTGCTCCGTGCCGGTATACCCGTTGTCCACGGCGATCTCATAGGCGGATTTTCCGTCTACGCCATCCTTGCCGTCATGCAGGGATGCGATCTTCTTGTCGATGGCGTCCAGCAGCTGTGCATACAAGTCCGGCGTGGGCGGGATAGGCGTTTCGCCGTCGCCCTGAAAACCGGAACGCTTGATGCCGATGCCGAGGGGAACGGTCGTCGCACGGACTGAGCCGTCCACCGCATAGCCGAACACGCTGACGCTGACACAGCCGGTCTGCAGATCCGCCGGGAGCAGGCAGCGGCAGACGTTGTCCGTGCCGAGATGCACGTTATAGGTCTTTTCGCCCTGTGCGAACTGTGCCGTTTTGTCCAGCTGCTCCCAGTCCGGAGAGAACAGAAAGCACATATCCACGAAACAGATCTGCTGATCGGCGATCGTCTGACGGTTTATCAGTTCCATTTTCTGCCCATAGATGCAAAATTTCAGCATCAGCTTTTCACCTCATTCCATGTCTTGTTGTCACGGTCATAGACCATTGTTCCGTCTATGCAGACAATATTGTCCAGATAGCCGGGGTTGGTGCTGCCGCTGTTGCCGTCCCAGTTCGCATACTTTTCAACTTCCTTCCACTCTTCCAGACTGCCCTCATAGGTGATCGTTTTCAGCTGTGTGCAGTAATTGATGATGTTTGCACCGATCTTTTTCACGTTCTTGCTGAGTGTCATCTGACTCAGCTTTCCGCAGCTCACAAAGCAGAACGCCGGAATTTCTGCACACTCCACCCGAACACTCTGCAAGTTATCCGCACTCCGGAACAGGTAGGTTCCCAGTGTCGTCAATGTTTTCGGCAGTGTAACAGATGTCATGCCCTGGTCAGAGAATGCCTCGTCTCCGATGGTGGTGACAGAGGACGGGATCTCCAGTGCCGCCAATTCGCCGTCTGCATACGCAAAGAAAGCACGCTTTCCGATTCGGGTAAGCGTATTCGGGAAACTTGCCGCAGCGATATTCCGGCAGTGATCGAAAAGGCTGTTGCCGATCTCGGTGATGCCCTCACTGACAACCAGCTTTTTGATCTCCCCGTTTTCATAAAACGGAGAGCCGCTGATCTCATAGTCATACGTTGCACCAGAGCCACGCAGCAGCAGCTTGCCGCTGTCATAGAGTACATAGTAAACATTCTCGCCGCACTGTCCGGTCGCCACAATTTCGCCCGCCGTTAAATCGTCCACCTTCGTCTGCATCTCGGTGATCTGACTGTTCATTTCATCCAGCCGCTTTTGCAGTTCGTCCAGTGTAGCGTTTGTCTTTGCCATTTCGGCAAGCATCTCCGTCACTCTGCATTTGCCCAGAATGCACTTGCAGTAGCCGCAGAGGGTTTCGTCGTCCCGTACATCCTGCAAACTGTCGATCGCACCGCCTGCCGCCAGCTTGATGTAGCACAGCGTAAGATATTTCTTGGTGTCTGTGCCGGTGAACGCCGGCTTGTCAGAACTGCCGGCAAGTCCGGCGGCGACCTCGAAGGAGCAGGCACGCACCGAAGATGCGGTATCACAGGAAATGCCGACGGCGATCATGCGTGACAAGCCCGTGTCTGCATAGGCAGATACGTCAATGATCTGGGGCTGTGCAAGAATCGCATAATGTCCGCCGATCCACGCATACCCTGTGCCGATGGTCAGTGAGGTATCGCTGTAGGACAGGGAAAAGCAGTCGCCCCATGTGTCCAGGATCCCGTCACAGATGATCGCCGACAAATACCCCGTGAAGTTTTCTGCGGTGTACACCCTGTCCTCTGTGCCGTCTGCACAGTTAAAAAAGCCGTATTCCAACGGCGTGTTGATCTTTGTTGTATTCATGTTATCCCTCCAGTGTCTGCATGACCGGTGTCAGACTGTAGCCGTCCTTGTCAAAGCTTTCGATCATACCGATCAGCTGTATTTTCTCGGTCACCAGACCGAACCGTGTGTTCTCTACTGTCACATAGTCCCCGACGGCATAATCTATGCCGTACTGATACTGCCGACCGTCCGACGCAATGGTCGCCGCACTGCTGGTCTTGATCTCCGTCAGCTTTTCTGCGGCACGGGAGACCAACAGCTGCTTGTACTGCTCCTCCGGAATTTCCGTCTCCGTGCCGTTGTTGTTCTCCGTGTCGGCAATGTCGTTGGCATCTACATACAGTTCGTAGCGATCCAGACGCTGCGGCTCGCTGTTTCCGGTGTAATAGGTCGCCTGCTTTCGCTTGGAACCAGTTCCTTGACCGAAAGCGTATGCAAAGTTGGTGTACTCCGTGCTGTCGGTCTCATAGGTGTAGTTGATTAGATTGTCATAGGCATCGGAAAACACGATGGCGGCTCGCTCTGACTGCGTGACGCTTCTGTCCACGCCCTCTGACAAATCGAACTGCAGCTTGAACCTGCCGTCATCGGTGCCGACCTCATACGGAACAAGGGTGATGTTTGCCGTGCCGCCGACCAGCTTGCAGATGGTGTAGATCCACTGCATCAGATTTTCGTAACTGACCTGCAGCACGTTCTTGATCTCCCAGCAGTCCCCGGACACCGTCCCCAGATCCAGCGACGGGATCACCCGCTCGGAAGAAGATGCCCACACCTTGATGCAGTTTTTCCGGACGGCGGTCTGCACGATCTCGCCGTATGTCCGCATGGCGGTAAATGTCATGGTGGGATAGATGATGCGGCGTTCCAGCAATGACATCAGAAAACGCCCTTTGACCGTCAGATAGTCGCCGTTCTCCGCATCCGTTTCCAGTTTGACCTGCTCAATGATGCCATAGTTTTTCGTGTCGTCCGACCGTCCCACCACTCTGCCTCTCCGGAAGATGCGGACGCTCTCCGGGCTTGCACCGATATACACCTCAAACACGCCGCACTCGTAGTATTCCACATCCCAGATCAAACTTGTGAAGGTGTCGCAGATGGCGACCTGCGTCAGCGGTTGGTAGTAGCTGCCGCTGGCATCCGGCTCGGAAAACTGATAGATGTTCAGATACATGACTCACACTCCCAGATATGCTGTCCGCAGGATCACCTTGACCGACACATTCGCAACGCCGACACCGTCCACATAAAATGCGTTTTCGCCGGTTCTGGCTGTCAGCCATTCCGATAGCTTCAGATTGCCGATCCAGTTCTCCTGCACGCCGTTTCGTGTCATGATGCACGTCTTTCTGCCGATGTGCGTGGTGATCGTTAAGATGTCCCCGTTTTCAATGGGTGCTCTGATCCGCATATACGCACCGGTCTCTGCATTGTAGATGCTCAGATTCCTGGTGTTCTTTCCTGCTCCGCCGATGCCGGTGATGATGAACGTCAGCCCGATCTCGTCCCCCTCATTTTGCAGACGCAGATACCGGGAGCGGTGATAGTACCCCAGCGGCACGCCCCTGCTGTCGATGGCAAACGGAAACTTGAATGCTCCGGAGATATTCCGGTATTCGGCGATCTGCTCCGCCAGGCTGTACCAGTAAATGTCCGGGCATATCACGCTGATCTGTCCGGTGGTGGTGTCGGTGAAGTTGTCCACCTCGTTGGTCTCCACATAGCCCTCTGCATACACGCTGATCTTCCGGGTGCGGTAATACACCTTGATGTAGTGCGTCGGCTTTACCACCCGATACAGGGCATGGCGGCGTGATTCGATATCCACGCCCTTCATGCGGTAAGAGATCACCACATTCCGCTTTTCCAGAAACGCCCGGTTCAGATAGCTGCCGTTGATCCCGGCATAGGCAGAGGTGTTAATCGTTCCGGCAGGCGGCGACAGTCCCTCTATTTTAGAGGTCATGTATTGGTTTGCCGTTGTGGTCATGTCCAGCTGCTCGCCGTTTTCGTTTTCCAGCACGAGTGTAAACCTCATACCTCATCACCTCCGCCTTACAAATTGTTTGCATTTTTAGTCTGCCGATAGATTTCCAGACGTGACAGTGCCTTGGGGCTGGTGTTGGTCTGGTTCACTGTTCGGCTGTTGTTGTAATAGTTGTTGACCTGTCCGCCGGTTGTCGGGGCGTTTAGCATAGCAGGGCTTATGCTGCCAATGCTACCCACAATATCGGGTATTTTTTGCTGAGCTGCCGAAACGATCGAATCAGATACCTTGGACACCGCCCGCAGTGCAGACTTCGTGTTGTCCAGCATGCCGACGCCGATGCCTGCCGGAATCCAGCGCCCCACGTCTTTGCTCATACGTCTTGACGGGCTGTGGCTGTCCAGTCCCTTCTTCCCGGTAAAGCCATCCACAATGCCGTCAACAAAGCCGCTGACCTTGTCCTTTAGCCACTGCGTTGCACCGGTGATGCCGTTCCAGATGCCCGTGACAATATTCTCGCCGATTTCCAACATTTTTTCCGGCAGCTCCTCCAGCGTATTCTTGATGTTGTCGAAAATGCCGGTGGCTGCTTCCTTCGCCTTAGAGGGTGCAGATGTTGCAAACTCCACGATCTTCTGAAATGCACCGGAGAAAAACTCGCCGACCTTTCCTGGAAGCGCCTGCACTGTTGTGACGATGTTGTTCCAGATGTTCGATGCTGCCTCTTTCGCCTTCGCCGGGGCATTCTTGGCGAACTCCACGATCCTGCGGAGCATTTCACCGACAAAATAGCCCACCTTATACGGCAGGTCTTTCAGTCCCTCTACGATGGCGTTCCAGATATTTGATGCCGCCTCTGTGGTTTTTGCCCATACGTCTGATGCCCACTGTGCGATGCTGTCGAACATCTGGGAGAAGATCGTTCCCCAGGTTTCCAGCAGCGTCGCCTCGAAGGACACGATGCCGTCCAGGATCGCTTTCAGAATGTCTATGCCCAGCTGCAGCCAGTCGGTCTGCTGCACGCCGTTTACGATAGCGGAGACCAGTTGCGGAATGGCTGCCACCAGCTGCGGGATCGCCGAGACCAGTCCGGTCACAATGCCGCCCACCAGCTGGATCGCCGCCGTAATAAGCTGCGGAATGCTGTTGAGCAATGTGTTCTGCATCCCGGTAAGCAGCTGGATGGTCGCCTGCAGGATCGCCGGAAGGTTCTGGATCAGTCCCTGCACCAGTCCCATGACAAGGTCGATGCCAGCCTGCACCAGCTGCGGCAGGCAGTCCAGCAAGCCCTGCACCAGGCTGTCGATCATCTCCAGAGCAGCGTCCAGCAATGCCGGCAGATTCTCCAGCAAGCCGTTTACCAGTTCCAGAACCAGCTGTACCGCCGTCTGCACTAACTGCGGCAGGTTTTGCAGCAGCCCGTCACACAGCGACTGGACAAGCTGTACTGCCGCATCGATCAGATCCGGGAGATTCTGTACCAGCCCCTGCACCAATCCGTCTACCAGCTGCAGAGCCGCTGCAATCAGTGTCGGCAATGCAGAGATCAGACCGCTTGCCAGTTTCGACACAATGTTGACCGCCATTGCAATCAACGCAGCAGCGTTCCCGGAGAAAAATGTCACGACCGCCTGCAGCAATGTGTTGACCGCCGCAAGGATTGCCGGTGCAGCCTGCTCAATGGCTGCAATGACCTGCAGCAGTGCTGTCATAACGCTGCCGATCAGCATCGGTGCAGATGCGGCAAGATACTGTGCCAGCTGTGTGACAAGCTCCAGGAACGACGACACCAGGATCGGCAGCACGGTGGTGAGCAGCGGCGGCAGCAGCGTACCGACAGACTGCACCAGTGTCATGAGCAGGCTGTTGAAACCGTCCAGCAGGTCCGGCAGGATGTTCGGCAGCTCTGTGGTCATAGTCACCGCCAGCTGATGCACCAGCTCTTTCACCTTGTCCAGAGCCGCCGACAGACCGCCGGTGTTAAAGGCGTTGACAATGTCGGTGGCAGCCTGCACCGCTGTTTTCGCAGCCGGTTCCAGGTCTGAGCCGATCGCAATGGCAGCACCCTCGACAGCGGACTGCAGCAGCGTCACCTTGCCTTTCAGATTGTCCAGCTGTGTGTCCGCCATCTGCTGTGCTGCTCCGGCACTGTTCGTGATGGACTTCTGGAGACCGTCCCAGGTGTCGCCGGTATTGGCAAGCAGAGAGTTGACCGCCGCAAGGTCAGTCTTGTTGAAAACAGAGCCGATGATGTTGTCCTTTTCGGCAGATGTCATGCCGTCCATGCTGGCGTTCAGATCGCTCAGAATGTCATTCAGGGAACGCATATTGCCCTCGGAATCATAGGTTTTCACGCCCAGATTTTTCAGGCAGTCTGCCGCATCGTCCGTGGGACTTTGCAGGGACAGAATGACGTTGCGGAGATGTGTGCCACCCTCAGCACCCTTGATGCCGTTGTTGGCAAGGATACCAAGTGCCGTGTTCAGCTCTGCCGTGCCGCCTTTAATGGACTTCGCCGTTGCACCGATGGTCAGAATGCCCTCGCCCAGCTGTGCCACAGACGTGTTGGTGGTTGACGCTGTCTTTGCCATCTGATCCACCATCTTGTCCGATTCTTCCACGCCCATGCCCAGAGCAGACATGGCATCCGTCACCATATCCGACGCAGATGCCAGATCAATGCTGCCGGCTGCCGCCAGATTCAGGACTGTCGGGAGCGTGTCGCACATCTGCTGGGTGTCGTATCCGGCAAGGGCAAGATAGTTCAGTGCATCTCCGCACTGTGTGGCGGAAAACGACGTCTCTGCACCCATCTGCTTTGCCAGTGCGTCCAGCGTATCCATGGTGTTGACGCTCTGACCATCCACCGTAGACATGGCATCCTTGGCAATGCCCATAGTCGCCTGCACCTGGGACATGGAGCTTTCAAAGTCGCTGTAGCTGCTCAGTGCAGCCTTGCTGACTGCAGTGCCGGCAGTTGCTGCGGCGGCGGTATACGCCCCGAATGCCTTTACGCCGGTTTCCACGCCTTTTGCAACGCCGCTGCCTGCCGCCTTCGCCAGCTTGCTGAACTTTCCGGAGCTGGACTCTGCCTTGTCCCCGGACTTTTCGATGCTGTCTCCGGCTTTGGCTGCACTGGATTCCAGCTTTCGCAGATCCTGCTCCGTGGCAATGATCTCACGCTGCAGTCCGTCATACTGTTCCTGTGTGACTTTGCCGCTGCCCTTTTTCAGTTCCTCCTCGGCTTGCTGTGCGGCAAGCTTCATGGTTTTCAGCTTTTCCCGTGTGTCAGAGATCGCACCGGCAAGCAGCTTTTGCTTTTGTGCAAGCAGTTCTGTGTTTTTGGGATCCAGCTTCAACAAGCGGTCAACGTCTTTCAGCTGAGACTGGGTGTTTTTGATTTTGCCGTTGACACCCTGCAGTGCCTTTTGCAGACCGGTGGTATCGCCGCCGATCTCCACGGTCAGCCCCTTGATTCTGCTTGCCATTCTCTCACCCCTTAAAATTGATCGAAATCTTCCTGTGTCGCAGTGTACTGATACTTGAAATCATCGTTGCCCTGCTCCGTGAACATATCCTCCACCAGCCCGATCGTCAGATACTGCAGGTCATTGATGGAGATGCCGACCTGCACGCACCGCAGCAGAAACAGCGGTGTTGTCATTTCCCTGTCAATCGGGCGAGATCTTTTTTTGACTGCACCTGGGTCTCCATGTTTGCCGCCCACAGATCCAGCAGCTCCGGCAGCACCTCATAGATGGAGAACGTGGAAAAGCCGTCCAGCCACTCGTCCGGCGTGTTGGGAATGGACGGGTCGGCGTGCTTTGCCATCACATAGGCGATGTTCTCGAAGATCTCCAGGTGATCCAGCACAATGGAAGATTCCGCCGTGCTGTTTTCTCCGGCATCCTCTTTTTCTCCGGTCTCCTCCGAGTCTTTGATGTCTGCCTGCAGTGCCAGCAGATCCCGGAAAATGTCCCGGCGAAACCGGATGCGGTACATCCGGGGAACTGCCGCACTCGCCCGGAACTGCACCTCTTTTCCGTCAATGATGATCGACTTGGTAATTGCCATTGCTGTCCTCCTTATTCTCCGGCAGCTGTCATCTGCACAGAGCTTGAAAGATCCGGCATATACGGCTGCTTGAACCAGTTTGCGTATACAGTGGCATCGGTCTTTTCACAGGACTTCGCCTTGACCAGACCGTTGACCAGAGAAGATGCAGTCAGCGACAGGGATTCTGTCTTGACTTCCTTGGATTCCTCCACCGTGCTGGATTCCGTGTTGGGACGGGATACGGCACAGCGGTGGAACACATGGCGGATCTTGTTTTTGTCTCCGGTAAACTCGAAGAACAGTGCAAACTCCGAGGTCTCCGCATCGGCGGATTCCACCAGAACGCCCTTTGCGTCCAGCTTTTCGCCCAGGATCTCTGTTGCAAATTCCGTAGTAACCAGAGCGATCTCCAGATCGCCCTCATAGCCGGAATTGTTGGACAGCACATAGTAGACCATGTCGTCCGCATAGAAGTTCTCGTTTTCGCCGTTGGCATCCAGCGACAGGTTTACTGCACCGGGCAGTCTCTTGACGGTGCCGTAGATCGGCATCTCGTCCTCGTCATAGCCTGTGATCTTCGCCCAGTGTACGTTTTTCAAGCCAAACTTGACTTTGTTTTTTTCCATAGCCATAAATATACCAGCCTCCTGCTGCAATTATCGGATTCTCATACTTCTATCTCGTAAAGCACTTCATACAGTCTTTCCGATTCGATATAAGATTCCGTTTTCGTGTAATAGATCTCGTGCCGGGTCAGCACTTTCTCCACCCGTTCTTCCAGTTCCGGTTGCTTTCGGTCTGTGTACAGCTCCACGTCCTGCTGTTTGAAACTGAAATACGCCACATCATCCGCTGAAAACGTCTCCTCTCCGGGAGAGAGAAACAACAGAAACGGCGGCGGCGGACTTTCACCCTCTGCGAAATGATGATAGGCGAACGGCAAGCCGATCTCCTGCACCATCGCTGCAATTTCTTCGTAAGTCATGACATCGCCTTTCGGATCAGTTCTTCCAGCATCTCTTCTCCGTGTTCCTCTGCCGGAGCAACGTGCGGTCTGGCAGCCACACGACCGCCGTTCCGCTTTGCATGCCCCTTTTCCAGAAGATGCACGATCTGATACTTCCGGTTGTGTACGGACATATGCCGCATATGTGCCTTTTCTTCCACTACAGACGCACGCCAGCCCTTCCGGTATCTGCCGGTCTTGCCGTCGGGAGATGTGGTCACCAGTTCTTTCCGGACTGCCTTTGCCGTCTGTGTGACAGCATCTTTCATGGCGTCCTCCGCCAGCTCCACATACTCCTCCAGCCCGTCCATCACCGCCGCTGCCAGATCATCAATATCCACACAGTTCATCACACTCCACCAGCCTTTCCCGCTGCGACACCGCCGTGATCTGCACCAGATCGCCGCTGGTGTAGTACGGCATCACACCGGTAATGTTGTAGATCTCGCCGCCGAACAGGATCCGGTGGCGGTTGCTGCACAGTGCCGCTGTCCGGGCACTTTTCAGCACGATCGCTTTCATCGTCTGCCGCATGGACGTAACACCCGCCTCTGTTCCCTCCGTGGATGCAGTAATTGTCACGTTTGCCCACAGCTCCAAAAAATCCGTCCATGCACTGGTGTGGTTGCCGATGCGGTCTGTCACCGTTTCGTTCTGCTGCACGGTGATACGCTGGTTTCTCTCTGCAATCGATACTGCCATCAGATCACTCCCTCCCGCTGTGCAAACAGCATTGCCCGTAGCGTCAGCAGCAGGGCGTTGTGGTCGGCGTTCTCCCGGTGGGTATACAGATAGGCGACGGCATACAGCGTGGCAGTGTGACAGGTCTCCTCCTGCTCATACTGCTCTGCCGACACCCTGCCCACGTCCTGCACCGTCTGCTTTGCAGTCAGCAGCAGGGACTGGATCAGTTCGTCGTCCTCGGAATGTTCCACACGGAGATAGTTCTTTGCTTCCTCCAGCGTAACCATACAGCACCTCCGTCACTTCACTGCCAGCAGCTTTACCGCCTCGGGTAGGATCAGCTTGCCGTCCACACGCTTGGATGCCAGGAATCCTACCTGTCCGGTCATAGAGAACAGCTCGTCCAGACGCTTGAAGGTGATGCCCTGCCGGTCACCGATCCAGTAGTAGCTGAAATCGCCGAAGGCAATGCCAGTCTTGCCGGATGCCAGAGCCGGGATATAGCTGGAAGTCACATACGGGCGGTTCATAATCATGTCCGGCACGCCGGCAACCACAGACGGCTGCCAGATGTACTGTCCTGTGGTGTCCTTCACCTTGCGGAGTGCCTTGACGGTGGCGTCATTCATTGCCCATGTGCCTTTCTTGCGGTACGGGCTTTTCAGACTGTAGAACAGCTCCAGCATATCGTCAAATGTCACCGATGCCGATGCGGCAGTCACGCCGGTCTCTGCACCGTCGGTGGCGTTGAAAATACCGGTCGGCTTGCTCTTGCCGTCGCCGACCCAGAACGCCTCCTCTTCCTTTGCACCCAGCCGTCTGCCGAACTCTCTGGAGATATACGCCTCCAGATCGAAAGCAGCATCATTGAGCAGCTCTGTGGAAACTTTCAACGCAGTACCCACCTTGTACGCACCCAGAGACTTCTGTCCGAAGGTATCGTCCGACAGCGGGAAGGTGCCTTCCTCGTCGATCCACGATGCCTCGCCCTTGTCGCTGACAATGGGAATCTTCCGGTCGCCGGAGGCTGTGGTAATCACAGTCGCCAGTGTGCGGAACACGTTTTCCTCTTCCAGTGCCTCGATCAGCTGACGCTCGAACTCGTCCGGCACCAGATAGCCGCCCTCAGAATCCGTTCCCACCTGCAATGCGTTCTGCACCGCAGCAGTATAGTGCTTGTTCCGGATCGCATCCCAGAACGCCTGCTTGTACGATGCGGACGCAGTACCCGTGCCGGCAGCCTTGCCGCTGTGGGGTTCGCCCAGAATGGGATCACCGGCAGCGTTCATGGCGGCTTCCATTTCGTTGGCACGTTCCAGACGGGCAATGTCGTTGCCCAGATCGGTCAGTTCCTTTTCCATGGTCTCATATGCGGCAGCGTCCGCCTCGCTCATTCTGCCGTTGTGGGTCTTGGAGTCCAGAAATGTTCTGGCTGTGTCCCACTTTGCAGCACGCTCCTGCCGGAGTGCTGTCAGACGCTGCATTCTCTCTGTCATAGTCATTCGCTTTTCCTCCTTACGGTTTCAGTAGGTTCAACCTTGCACGCAGCTGTGCGGCGTCCACGGTTTTGTCGCTTTTGCTCTGCCCCAGCTTTGCCAGAAACGACTGCATTGTCTGTTTCCGGGAATACGCCTGTGCAGGCGGTTCTTTCTTGTCGGGTTCGTCCGGCTCATCCGGTTCTTCCTCCGGCTCTTCATCGGGTTCGTCCGGATTCTCCTCCGGTTCTTCGTCGGGTTCTTCTTCCTCCGGCTTTTTGTCCGGATCGTCCTCGGCGAACAGGATGCCGTCCACAAATCCCAGCCGCATTGCCTCGTTGGCGTTCAGCCACGTTTCCGCATCCATCATCTTCGCCAGACGATTCCGGGACAGTCCGGTCTTTGCTGTATAGGCATTCAGGATGGATTCCTTGACTTCCTCCAGCACGGCGATCGCCTGCTCCATGTCCTTTTTCTCGCCGGCTGCCATAGTGGACGGATTGTGGATCATCAGCATTCCCACCGGACTGATGAGAGTGGTGTCCCCTGCCATTGCCACCACCGATGCGGCAGATGCGGCAATGCCGTGGATCTTCACCGTGACCTTGCCGGGGTGATTCCGCAGCATGGTGTAGATCTGTGCCGCTGCGAACACGTCGCCGCCCGGCGAGTTGATCCAGACGGTCACATCTCCGGTGTGCTGTTTCAGCTCCGCCTGAAATGCGGCAGGCGTGACCTCATCGCCCCACCAGGTCTCGCTGGCAATAGCACCGTCCAGATACAGCTCGCTCTCGCCGTCTGCATCGTTCCGCAGCCAGTTCCAAAACTTCTTCATTTGCTTTCACCTCCATTTGCAAACGCTCCGGCATCTTGCAGCTTGGTAAAGCTGCCGTTCACCAGATACAGGTCACCGCCTTCCTCTGCCGGAATGCGGTTCTCGTCCTCACGCTCCCGAATGTCGTTGGCAGACATCCAGCCGTTCTGCCGTGCAGTGGCATAGCCCTGCATCCGGCTGTTATAGTCGCCCCGGAGCATTCCGTCTACGTTGAACTTTGCGAAATACCGCCGTTCCTGGGGCAGGAGCAGGGAACGCTGAATCTCCTGCTCCCATCGTGTCAGCCACGGCATCAGCGTAAACTGCACAAACTCCAGGGACTGCTGCTCGATGTTGGAAAATGTGGCGTGATCCAGATCGCCGATCATGTGCAGCGGCACCCGGTACAGCCGGGCGATCTCCTCGATCTGGAACTTCCTTGTCTCCAGAAACTGCGAATCCTGGGGTGTCATGGAAATGGGCTGGTAGTCCATGCCCTCTTCCAGCACGGCGGTCTTGTGGGAGTTCCCTGCTCCGCCGTATGCCTTTTCCCATGCGTCACGCACCTTCTGTGGATCTTTCAGCACGCCCGGATGTTTCAGCACGCCGCTGGGTGCTGCCCCATTGGCAAAGAAACTGGAGCCGTACTGGTCGCAGTCCAGAGCCAGACCGATGGCGTTCCGTGCCAGAGCAATGGGAGAATAGCCCACCAGCCCGTCAAACCCCATGCCGGGGATATGCAGCACGTCAAAGTCGTATAGCCGGATCTCGCCCTGTTCCCTGAAATTGGGGTTCGCATCATCATAGCGGCGGTAGAGATAGACCAGCTCACCGCTGTCCTCCCGTTCCACACGGACACGGTTCGCCGCCAGCGGATACAGCCCCAGCACCTCGCCCCGACCGTTGCGGATGATCTGGGCGTAGGCGTTGCCGTAAATGAGCAGGTGCGTCATCAGCACCTCCCGGAACGTGTACGAGGTCATTTCCGGATTGGGCTGGTCATGCAGCACCCTGTACAGAGGATGCTGCACTGCCGGCTCTTTGCCGTGTTCCGTCCGCTCGTACAGATGCAGGGGCAGCTGTGCCACGGATTCCGCCAGTACCTTGATGCAGGCGTACACCGCCGACTGCTGCATCGCCGTAAAGGGATTGACCTCTGCACCGCTTTTCGACCGCCCGAACCAATAGGCGTAGGACGGGCTGTGATAGTAGTTCTTCGGCTTGTCCCGTGACCGGAACAGCCCTGTGAAAATTCCCATTGTCATCACCTCAAAAAATCAGAAGTTCTCTCTCGTCGTACACGCTACCCTGGGTGTCGTCCTTGTGCCGGATGCAGCGATCCAGTGCCATGACCAGTGCCACGATGCCGTCGATCTTCTCCGTGGACTTCTCCTTGTCCGGCTTGATGTTGCCGGCTGGATCACGCCTGACCACTGCATTCCCCGACATCCACCGCAGCACCGGATTGCCGCCGTGCCGGATACGCTTTTCCAGCAGCAGCCGCATCAGCTCCTTGGACGGCGGACTCATGTCCCGAAAGCCCTGTCCGAACTGCACCATGGTAAAGCCCATGTCCTCTAAGCCCTGTGCCATCTGCACTGCACCCCAGCGGTCAAAGGCAATTTCCCTGATGTGAAACCGCCGTCCCAGATCGTCAATGAAGTTTTCGATAAAGCCGTAGTGAACCACGTTGCCCTCGGTGGTGCAGATATAGCCCTGCTTTTCCCACACATCGTACATGACGTGGTCACGCCGGACACGCAAGTCCAGCGTATCCTCCGGCAGCCAGAAGTATGGCAGCACGATGTAAGGTGCGTCCTCGCTCTCCGGCGGAAACACCAGCACAAATGCGGTGATGTCCGTGGTGGAGGACAAGTCCAGTCCGGCGTAGCACGTTCTGCCTTCCAGAGCCGCTGTGTCAACGGGATTGCTGCCCCAGTCCCAGACGTGCTCCGGAATCCAGCCCACGGTGGAGGACACCCACATATTCAGCCGCAGCTGCTTGAAGTTGTTCTCGTCCGCCGGATTGTCCAGTGCCTGCCGGTACAGATTCCGGACACGGTCGATCTGGATGGTGTACCCCAGTGAGGGATTTGCCTTGTACCAGTTCTTCTCCTCGTTCCAGTCCTCCTCATCGGACAAGCCGTAGACCACCGGATAGTAGGTGGGGTCTGCCTTTCTGCCTCTGAGAATGTCCATCGCCAGCTGGTGCTGCTCCCAGCACACGCTGTTCCGGTCGTTTCCGGCAGTGGTGATGGCGAAAAACAGCGGCTGCTCTCTGGCATCGCCGGAACCCTTGGTCATAACATCCCAGAGCTTCCGGTTCGGCTGTGCGTGCAGCTCGTCAAACACCAGACCGGACACGTTCAGACCGTGCTTGGTGCCGACCTCAGCGGACAGCACCTGATAGAATCCGGCGTTGCTGTAGTTCACCACACGCTTGACGGAATCTATGACCTTCGACCGCTTTTCCAGAGCCGGCGACTGTGCGATCATCTGCTTTGCCACGTCATAGACGATAGATGCCTGCTGCCGGTCTGCGGCACAGCCGTACACCTCGGCGGACGGTTCGTTGTCCCCGTACAACAGGTACAGGGCGACCGCTGCCGCCAGTTCCGACTTGCCGTTTTTCTTGGGGATCTCCACATACGCTGTGAGAAACTGCCGCTTGCCGTTTTCTTTGACGATGCCGAACACGTCCCGGATGATCTGCTCCTGCCACGGCAGCAGCCAGAACCGCTTGCCTGCCCATTTCCCCTTGGTGTGCCGGAGATTTTCGATAAACGCTACAGCCCGGTCTGCCTTTTTGGCATCATAATGGGACGTTGGGAGCATGAATCCGGACGGCTCGTAGTGTTCCAGACGGGGAAATTCTGCCGGACGCAGGTCGTTTTTCCCCATCATCCGTCACCGCCCAGCAGCATTTCCATGTCGTCCGCCTCGGATTCCGGTGCATTCGCCGCCACAATCCGGCTGCGGCTGGACGGTGTCAGACCAAATTCCGTGCAGAATTTCAGCATGGTTTTCAGACTTGCCTGTGCAATGGACACCCACGGGGTCTGCTGCTGATAGCCGTTGGGTGTCTCGAAGGTGCTGCCCTCTGCGGCAATGTGTGCCTTGGCATCCACCCAGTCGGCATAGGACTGGCAATAGCCGGCGAAAGCGGCACGATCCACCTGTGTGAGCAGTCCGGCTTGCTCCAGAAACGGCACAAGCCGTTTCCACTCCCGCTTTGCCTCTTTGCTCAGCCACGCCGGACACTTCGGGACAGATGCGTCTGGTTTCGGCTCGTTGGGATTCAGCTGCCGCTTGCCCGGATTGCCCTCCAGCACTTTCAGATTCGTGGGCTTCGGTTTTCTTCCTGCCATTTCGTGTCACCTCCTGCCGTTTTCCGCCGGATACCCCCCTCTTTTCATTTTGCGAACTCTCACACGGAGTTGGGCGCCGGTCTTTTCATAGCCTGCCTTGGAGAGATTTTGATACCCCCTCCCCCCTAATACTCGTAGGTCGGGCGGCTGTCCTCCTCGCCGGTTTTCTTGTCGTGGCAAGCCTTGCACAATGCCTGCCAGTTGCTCTCGTCCCAGAACAGCTGCTCCCTGCCTCTGTGAGGGACGATGTGGTCTACCACCTGTGCCGGTCTGCCGCACCGGACGCACAGGGGATGCTGCCGCAGATACTGCCTGCTGATCCGCTGCCACCGGCTGGTGTAGCCACGCTTGCCGGCAGATGGTCGGTCAGGATGCAGCTGCTTGTGCTTGTCACAGTACTTGCTGCCCACCGGGATCAGCACCGGACAGCCGGGGTGGCGGCACTGGGTACGCTGCTTGTATGGCATCGGGATCACGCTCCTTTCCGGGATACAAAAACCGCCGAAGGTCACCCTTGCAGCGGTTCTTGTCAGTATTGGATAATATCATTATAGCACAGGTCGTATGTATGATTCTATACGATTATTCCAGCATCGCCAGTGCCTTTCTGTGCCACCGGTGGAACGTGTCCCAGGAGCAGGGCAGTTCCACGCAGACCTGTTCGCAGGTCATGCCGTCCAGATACCGCAGCCGCATCAGCCGACGCAGCTCCGGCGGCAGGGTGTCAATGGCGTTCTCCACGGCTGCCTGTTCCTCCAGCAGGATGCACTGCTTTCTCCGGTAGAGCCGCTCCAGTGTTTCCTTCTTCTCCACATACCGCTGTGCCTCTGACAGCGGTTCTCCCCGCTGGTGCGGACTGTCGCCGTATGTCACGCCGTGGCAGCCCTTGCTTTCTTCCAGTGCGTGCAGCCACCTTGTGATGTCGGCGAGCTCCCGCCGGATGCTGCCGTATCGGCGTAGATCGTCTTTGGTCATTGCATCTCCTCCAGTTCCGGCAGCCCTGCCTTCTGCCGCAGTTCATTGCACACCTGCCGCAGGTCAATGCTGTGCAGCGTCAGTGCCGCATAGTACGGCGTGAGCAGGTCACGCTCGATCGACCGGAACTGTACCAGATCGTTGTCGCTCCTGGTTCTGGCATAGCGTTCCAGTGCAGTGCGGTACCGGTTCATCTGCCCTCGCAGGATATGCTCTGCGATGCGGACGCAGCCGGTGTTGTCCTTGCAGCTGTCAGCACTGTTTTTGCCGTCCTTCTGGAACAGCGGGCAGCTAGTCACACAGTAGGTTTCGTACACACTGCCATTCGATCTCTGCCGGTGCTTTTCCGCAGTCCAGCCCTCGACCGGCACAAAGCGGCGTGACCAGCTGCATCCGGTTGACGCACTGGGAACAGCGTGCCTGCACCGCCAGCAGAGCGTGGCTTTCTTGACTTGCTTGTTTTCCATGTAGATCCACTCCTTTTGTCTTTTCACTCGGTTTATGCTCGTTTTACGCTCGCGTGCGTTAGGCTTACGCTTGGCGGGCGTTAGCGTTTCTTCCGGTTCTCCCGATACTGTTTCTGATATGCTTTCCGCCGGCGTATGGCACAGGCGTTGCAGAATCTCCGGTCACCTTTCACGCCGATCAGCAGCTTGCCGCAGGTTTCGCAGGGTTTGGTGGTCATGGCTGTGCCTCCTTCGCTTTGCGTATTCTCGCTTTTAGGCTGTCGATCAGGGCGTCCTGCGTCGCGTTCTTGTCCTGCAGGGCAGCAAGGACGTCGTCGTCCCGTGTGCCGGTCACTGCAAGGTGATGCACGAAAACCGTAGCCGTCTGCCCCTGCCGGTGCAGCCGCTTGTTTGCCTGCTGATACAGTTCCAAGGACCAGTTCAGCCCGAACCAGACCACGTGGTTTCCGCCCTGCTGCAAATTCAGCCCGTAGGCACAAGATGCCGGATGTGCCAGCAGAATGTCGATCTGACGGGCATTCCAGTCCGCTGCGTCCTGTGCATTTTGCAGTACACGGACACGCAGCTTAGATCCCGCCAGCAACGCCGTGATTCGGGTTACGTCATGCCGGAAATTGTAAAACACCAGTGCCGGTGCCCCGTGCAGCTGCTCCAGAAGCTCCTCAAACGCCTCCAGCTTGCACCGGTGGATCTCTACCGCACTGCGGTTCTCGTCGTATACAGCCCCGTTACACAGCTGCAGCAGCTTGTTGGACAACGCTGCCGCCGATCCTGCATCGATCGTAGCTTCGTCCACCTCCAGCAGCATTTCCCTTTCCAGCTGCTGATACGCTTTCGCCGCCTTGCTGTCCAGCTGCACCGGAATCGTGTCGTACACCAATTCCGGCAGCTGCAAATAGTCCTCGGCTTTCATGCTGATGCAGATGTCGCCGATCTTGTCCTGTATCGCCTTCTGTGCATCTTCCTTTGCCTCATAGGTCGTGAAGTGTCCGCCGTGGGTATTGCTGTTGAAATACATCTCCCGAAATCCGGTGACAGTCCGCCCCAGACGGATACCGCCGTCCAGCAGATACAGCTGTGCCCACAGATCCTGAATGCTGTTCGGTGCCGGCGTGCCGGTCAGTTCGATCAGCCGCTGCACATGAGGCCGGATCCACGTCAAAGATTTGAACCGCTTTGCCTTGCTGGATTTGAAACTGCTGCTTTCGTCGATAACGATCATGTCAAACGGCCATGCGTTTTTGAAATAATCCACCAGCCAGACAACATTCTCCCGATTCGTGATATAGACATCTGCCGGACTGCACGCTGCACGGATCCGCTTCTGCGTGCTGCCCAGAATCATGGAGAACCGCAGGTGCCGCAGATGATCCCACTTCGCCGCCTCTGTGTCCCATGTGGCTTCGGCGACTTTCTTCGGGGCAATGATCAGACACCTGCACACCTGCAGCCGGTTGTAGATCAGCTCCTGTACGGCGGTCAGTGTGATCACCGTCTTTCCCAGCCCCATATCCAGAAACAGCCCCAGTGCCCGATCAGATACGATCCGGTCAATGCAGTACTGCTGGTAGGGGTGCGGCGTGAATTTCATTCCGGCAGTCCATACTTGATGATATGCTTTTGCATGAACTTGTCCACCTCCTCCTGTGTACTCAGCACATAGACTTTCGTGCCGACCGCAGCCAGCCGCTTTATCTGCAGCTGCTGGGATTTGGATAGATTGCCTTTTCGCCCCGGGGCTTTCAGCTCCACCGGCACGATCCCGCCGCCGGGGAAAAATACCAGACGGTCAGGTACGCCGCAGCAGCCCGGCGATGTCCACTTGTATGCCCTGCCGCCGATACGCCGTACACAGCGGCAAAGATAGCGTTCCACTTGTTTTTCATCGTCCATGTCAATCCTCGCTTTCGTTTTTGTGATCTCACGCACGCACGCGTATACATACACGCATTAGGCGTATTAGGTATATTATATATCCCCCTATTCCCCTATTTTATATATCTATATATAAAATAAAGTTACAAGGTTACAATATAGGAATAAGTACGCATTTTCGGGTATTTTTTGTGTAACTATCTTTTGTAACGTGTAACTTTTCACAAATTAGTCAAAGTTACATTTTTCAAAGAAGGTTACACCGGATAAATCCTTTTTGTACGCCGTATGCACAGCCTACTCTCATGGTTTTCTGGCATCGTTCCCACCCCGGGATCCTAGCAAGAATTGCGTTGATCTCCGCCGCATCAGACCTCCGGAAATAGCGGATTTCGCCGCCAAAGGCTTCGCACCAGATCTCAACAGCACATACCCGCTCCCGGCGTTTCAGTTTCGTCTTTTCCTTGTCATTGGCGAAGCCGCCCGCCCAGTACATCTTATGCTCAAACAGCGTCCGTTTCTCCCAGTCCTCCGGAATCTCCCGATCCAGAAAGTCCCGGATAACGCCCTCTTTCGCACTGTGCTCGCTGTGTTCTTCCTGTGCCTGCTTTGCGTACGCCTCTACCTCCGGCAGCAGATACAGCTTTTCGCCGTTGTGCCACAGTGTGAGTGCCTCTGCCCAGATCTGCGGCACATTCGCCGCCAGTTCCGTAAATACGCTTTTCGCCGGCTGCTGTACACCGCACTCCACCGGCCAGAAACGCCGGTTTCCCGTATGGTCCCGCAGGAATTCTTCTTCGTTGGTCGTGCCGAAGAATACGCATCTTCTGGGGTACCGCCCCGTTCGTCTGCCGTAAGGCTCCCGAAAAATGTCCTCCTGCTTGGATAAAAACTGCTTGATCTTGTTGTCGTCCGCCTTGGACATTCCCACCAGTTCCGCAAGCTCCATGATCCAAGACCCTTGTATGGTTTCGTATGCATCCTTTCCGTCAAACGTTGTCAGACTGTCGTTGAACCACTTCGGTGCCAGCAGCCGCAGCAGCGTGGATTTTCCCAGCCCCTGCGGACCTGCCAGAACCGGCATATAGTCGTACTTGATGCCAGGGATCATGGCACGTGCCACTGCCGCAGTCAGGGACGTTCTCGCTACAGCACGGGTATAGGCACTGTCTGCGGCTCCCAGATAGTCGATGTACAAGGTTTCCACTCTCGGCACGCCGTCCCATTCCGGAAGGCCTTTCAGATAATCCTGCACGGCATTGATCTTGTTTCGGTGACAGCACAGGCTCACCGCATCGCTGATCCGGTCCTTTCCGGTCACGGCGTATACCTTTTCGATGTAGTGCCGCAGTCCGGCATCGTCGTTGTCCGTCCAGTCCCGCACCTCCGGACTATCGTTCCAAGGCAGCGCACCCAAGCACAGGATCCGGTTGGAAAATTCCTCGAAAACAAACTTTCCTTTCAGATTCGGATCGTTCTCCAGAATAATCAGTACGTTGTCTGTGGTTTTCAGGGGCTTTCCGGATTCGGAATGTACCTGCAGCAGCTGCATCCAGTCCGCATTTTCCGCAGGTGCAGCCCCGAACGCTGCCGTAGCAGCGGCGTACCGTTCCTGCAGCAGCATTTGTGCTACGCTGGTGTCTTTGACCGCATAATCACACGCCGCCTGATAGGACGGCAGCTTGTTTGTCGGCGTATCCGGCTTTGCATCGCTGTCCTTGTCGCCGAACAGATGCAGCCGCATCAGATCAAACGCATTGCACAGCTTGCCGCCTGCCGGATCGTGTGCGTGGTGGGAAAAGAGAAACTTGCCGCCCTCATAGACCACCGCACCGCCGGTAGTTGTACCGCCGGCATAGGTGAAGCGATCTCCGGTATCACACACCATGTACTTGTCCGGCAGGATCTCTGCAATGACCTTGTACACGTCATATATCCGGCAGAACGCCCCCACCACGCCGGACTTCTCTGTCGGATCTGCCTGCTTTGTTCCCCGCGGAATTTTCGGTGCAGTCAGCCCTGCCCACTGTTTCACGTCCCGCCAGTCGGCGTACATTCCCAGAATGCCGTCGGGATCGGCGAAATACTTGTCCCCGTAGGTGTAGACGTAGGTACTGTCCGCACAGCACGACGGCCAGTACATCAACCGTGATGCCTCAAAGGTCGTCGGATCGCACTGTTCCATGCCGATGTATTCCGCCAGTTTCCGTGCGATCGGCTCGTATTCGTCCGCCGTGCACGTTCTGGACAGTGGGATCAGCACACGCAGTCTGGGTGCCGCTTCACTGTGCTTTCGGGTGGAGTACACGCAGTAGGCACAGTTCAGCCCCTCGATCCGCTGCAGGACTCCCTGCGTACCGCCGGGAGCGATGTTGTCCATATCCAGTGTGACGACCTCTCTGCCCGTCACTGCGGACGCTTTCCGCTGCCTGCCCTCCAGTGTGCCGGCAACGTAGCCGCCTACATCTTTCAGGCTGTCCTGTTTGGGTTTCGGCAGCTTCAGATATTCCTCCAGCGTTTCCGTTCCCCGCATAGGCGTTGCAAGCTTCGCCACGAGTTCTGACCACTGCAGCTGCTGGGCGTTCCACTGTGTGGCTTTCCGGCTGCTGCCGGTGGTTATGGTAATCTTTCTGTCGTTTTGCATTCGTCAGCACCACCTAATCCTTTTTGTAATAGTCCCCCACGAATCCGGCGGCATTGAGTACCAGCCCCTCCGCCCACGGGATCGGCTGCCGCATCAGTTCACACGCCGCCTGCAGATCCGCACGTTCTTCCGGACAGTCGATCACCGCCTCATCGTGAATGTGCATGACCGTCTGATAGCCGGCATCTTCCAGCCGCTGCAGCGTCACTGCAAGGCAGTCCCTTGCGATCGCCTGCACAATGTTCTCTGTCAGCTTGCCGCCGTAGGTTTCCAGATCCGCCCACTTTTTGCCCGCCTGACTTACGCCGTAATAGTGCAGGCTGTCACTGTCAAACCGGTTCTTCCCGATATGCGGACGGGCATAGAACAGCTTTCTTCCGGACGGCAGCTGCACGGTCAGAAAATCCTGTTTTGTTGCAAAGTCGCCCTCTCTGCGGAAGATGCAGCCATTTACGCCCACCGGTGTGCAAGTCTGCACTGCCTGCAGGGCTGCGTTCTCCAGCTGATACCACAGTCTTGTGATATTCGGGTTTGCCTTTCTCCAGCGGTGTACAATGTCCGGCAGTTCGTCCTCAGACAGCCCCATTTTTAAAGCTCCCATGTTGATCAGAGCACCGGCGGAGCCACCGTACCCTAATGCCAGTTCTGCGATCTTTCCCTTCTGCCGCAGTGCGTATTCCGGATTGCCCTTTTTGATTTTTTCAATAGGTACACCAAACATTGCCGACGCCGAGGCCTCGTAGATCCTTCCGTGCGTGCGGAACACCTCCTGCCGCCATGTTTCTTTTGCAAGCCATGCGATCACACGGGCTTCGATCGCTGAAAAATCCGCCACAACAAATTTGCAGCCCTTTGCCGGAACGAAAGCCGTCCGGATCAGCTGGGACAGCGTGTCCGGCACATTGCCGAAGGTCAGGGCGATCATCTCCGTGTCCTGCCCCTTTACCATATCTCTGGCAAGGCCCAGTTCCTCGATGTAATTGCGTGGCAGATTCTGTGCCTGCACCAGCCGCCCTGCCCAACGTCCGGTACGGTTTGCCCCGTAGAATTGCAGCAGTCCCCGAACACGCCCGTCTTTGCACACGCTTTTCACCATTGCCTCGTACTTCTTTACCGAGGACTTTCCCAGTTCCTGCCGTATCCCCAGCACCCGCCGCACCTTCGGAGGCAGTTCCGGCCTTGCAAGCAGTTCCTTGACAGTTTCCTTGTCCAAGGATTCCACCGTCAGTCCGGTCTGGGTTTCAACCCAGTTTTTCAGCTGCCCTACTGCGTTCGGGTTTTCCAGTCCGGTCAGCGTTACCGCCTCCTGCATCAGATCGGAAGTGACCGCACCGGCAATGTGCAGTGCCCCGTCGATCAGATCCATGTCCAGCCGGATACCGGCGGCATTGATCCGCTGATCCAGTTCCCACTCCCGCTGCACCTGTTCCGGCACAGGGAATGCGGACAGCCGTCTTTCAATTGCCATTTCCGTCACCACGTCCTGTTTGCAGTACTCCCGAAACAGCCGCCACTTTTCCGGCTCGTGGCGGGGCAAAACCCGAGTGGTCGGGTTTCTTGCATTCGGGGTGTGCGGCGTGCAGAACGTCCGGATCAGAGCCTTGCCTGTGGCAAGCTTACGCTTTTCCTGCGGCAGCCCTAACGCCTCGCCGGTTGCGGCAAGTCCGGCGGTATATCCGCAGTACAGACCGTGCAGCTGTGTACAACGCCACTGGGAAAGCCACGACAGCGGTTCGATCTGAAAATACTTTGACAGACAATACCACTCAAACGCCGCATTGTATGCGTGATTCTGTACGTTCGGATCAAACACCGCCTGCACGATTTCTTCCGGCAGGGATTCTCCGCACGCCAAGTCGATGATGTTTACATCGCCACCGTCTACGCTGTAGGCAAACAGCAGTATCTCAAAATCATCGGACTGCACATATTTGTACAGTCCGGATTTCGTGATGTCTACACTGCTATAGGTTTCGATGTCGATGCTCAGATGCCGGCTCATGCACCGTAAATGGGCTGACCGGTGATCGGATCAACCGCTGTGTACTGCGGTGCCGGTGCCGCCTGCGGATACTGCCCTGCATAGGGGTTCTGCATCGGCTGTGCATAGCCCTGCGGCGGTACAGGAGCACTTGCCGCAGGCGTAGCCGCACCGGCATAGGCATTTGCCCCGCCAAAGGCATCTGCTGCGGACACATGACCGCCCAAGGGCTCGCCGTCCTCCAGCTTTTGTACCGCCTCCAGACCGCAGCCGATCCCACGCTTGCCGGAGAAGTTGTAGGCGTAGAACGATACGCACACACGGGCGTACATACCGCTGTAGATGTCGCCGGCATTGACGACAGGGTTCTGACCAATATCCACGATCGGCACCGGATTCTTGTTTCCGGCAGTGAATACCCAGTGTCCCTTGCACTCTGCCCCGAAGGGTTCCCCGTTCGGACGAACACCGTCCCCGTCATAGATCGGGCTTTCGATCTTCGGCGGCATTACGCCGTTCCACTTTGCCCCGACACCGGCGTTGACTGCTGCCTGATAAGCAGCGTCCAGACGAGCCTTTGTGGCAACGTCAGACTTCGGCAGCAGTATGGTTACACCGTACTTCGGGTTGCTGCCGTCCGGAGCACTGCTGTGGGGCTGATTGAGGTGCACGTAAGAAAGTCTTACCTTGTCCGTTGTAAACTGATTTGCATTCAAACTCATGATGATTTTCCTCCAAACATTTCTTCTAATTTCTTCTTTGCGTATGGTCTGCGTTTGTCTGCTGCCGGCACGACCGTAGGCTTTCCCGGCGGCTTCACGATGTAACCGCCGATCAGCTCCGTCAGGTGCTTTTTGCCGCACAGTTTTTCCAGTGCCGTCAGATTCAGCGGCTTTCGCTCATACAGCAAGGCGGCATCATAGCCGGACTGTTCCAGCACGCAAAATGCAGCGTCGGTATTTGTGAGAGTGCGGTTCGACCTGCCCTCCACAAGCTTCCAGCCGGGGATTTCCTTACCGGCGATCAGCTGCCTTTCGGCGTAATCCTCCAAGGACTTTACCCAGCTTTGCAGGGACTGTGCCGCTGTGAGGATACTGCCGATCTCTGCATCAGACAACAGGGTATCCGTTTGCCGCTTGCCGATCTCCAGCATCTGTACCGCCCGTGCACGGCACTGTGCCTTTGCCCGACAGAACCGGCACCAGTCCCCTGCGTGGAATTCTCCGGTGCCTTTTGCCGCCTGTTCTGCAAGCGGCTTTACCCGATCGCCCCACTGCTGCAATTCGTCTGCGGTCAGACTGTCTGTAGAGATGTTGTCGAGCCGCGGCTGTACAATGTGCATCTGCACCTGTCTGATCGTGTACAGCAGGCTGTACTCCTGCACGGCACCGAGGGCATACAGCCGCAGCTGCGGATTGTTCTCCGCCGACACCGCCACACCTTTTCCGTATTTCAGGTCTACAATGTGCAGCGTGCCGTCATACAGGATCACGCAGTCCCCTGTACCGAATCCGCCGGGGACGATATGGGAAAAGTCCAGCCGCTTTTCTACGACTACATATGGCGTTCCGGCAAACGCCATGCACAAGCTGCGTATGTAGTCCGCATAGGCGTCTGTGTAGCCGTCCATTTCCCGTTGATACAGCTCGTCCGACTGGATCTCTGCCAGCCTCTGCTTGTATGCCGAGGGCTTCATGATCTCAAACTGCTTACGCAGTTTCAGTTCTGCCAGACTGTGGGCAAGCGTTCCCTCAGCGGCGTAGCTGCCGGCAGTGTCGGGAAACTGTTTCTCCAGTGCAGCGGACGGGGTGCAGTTTATCCACCGATGTGCACCGGAGGCGGATAAGAATGCGTGTTCTTCCGGCATCAGATCTGCCCTCCCATCTGCCGCAGTCTTCCGGCAAACTCTGCCCGACGGTTCTCCGGAACAGAGGCAAGCCCTGCCGGTGCACCGAACTCCGCCAGCAGTGCCTGCAGCTCCGGCTGCTTGCCTGCTTCCATCAGAGGACGGCAGGCGATTGCAAGATCGTTTACGCTGTAGGCACGCACCTGTGTGGGAATGCCGGTCGGCAACGGTTCCTGCTGTACCGGCACCGCAGTGTTAACGGGAACGGCTGTCGGAGCCGGTACGGCCGCAGGCTGCGGAGCTGCGACCGGAGCCGGCTGCGAAGATGCTGTCGGCAGCGGTTCAGACTGCAAGGGCGGTGCCGGCGGATTCAGGGGCTTGCTGCCCGCCAGCAGACCGGCGATCGCCGCCGCCTGTTCCGGTGTGACTGTCAGTGTCATTGTGATTTCCATGATGTTTTACCTCCGTAAAATTGATTATATTGCAACACCATTTACAGGTGTAGCCGTCGTTTTCGATACTGCCGCAGTAAGGACAGCGTATAGGGATACTAGTTTCCCAAGGAAAGCCCAAAAGCATCACCGTCTTTCATAGATACGCCTGTGATCTTAGACAAAAGAGCGGCGTTCTTCCGGCAGCGTTCCGCTGTTCTGGCGGATTCCGGCGGCAGGCGTTCTGCCCGTCTGTGTAAGTACACAAGCAGCTCCTGCACTTCGGTTTCCTCGCTGTTCTCTTTCATAAGGCGAAACAGCTGCCGAGCCTTCTTCTGCGTTACCGGAAAGAACGTTTCCAGACAGAGCGTCAGCTTGCCGCAGGGATAGCAGATGGTAAACGTGCCGTTCGTTTTACCCGAGGTGTGTTTCTTAGCCACGGCGGCATGCCTCCTCGACAGCCGCTTTTTCCTTGTCAGCTACGACTGCTTTGTCGAAGTCAGCAATCAGCCGCCGCAGAATGTCCCGCATCATCACCTTGTCCAGCGTGTCGTCGTGCCGGATACTCTCGATCGCTGTCGCGTAGACGTATGAGTCTGAGTGGCAGGTTACAGTTTTCTCGGTTTTCATTTGACAAATTCCTCCGTTCGTGGTATGATAGTTGTGGTTATTTTTTACCCATGCCCCCGTTACCGGTTGCTGCCGGTGCGGGGGTTTTCTTTGTGTCACAGTGTGCCTTGACAGCGTTTATCGCCACTCTGGCACGCAGTTCCTTGCTGGTTTCGCCGAGGACTTCTGGGATACCGCCGCCGGCGTAGAGATGTGCCAGCATCGGGAAGTCCGCCCTACTCATCGGCAGGGACAGCAGATACTTTATCACGCCGTTGTACTCCTCGGCGGTCATTTTGAGGATCATTGGTTTTCCTCCTCGTCCTGCATTTCGTCCGCCAACTTCAAAACCATGGTAGCAAAGCTGTGTAGTGTCTTCTGCGTGTCCTCGCTTCTATTTTCAGCGACAGTCGTTGCAACACATTTTACGGTACCGAGAAGGCACGTGAGCATTTCGCCCACAGTCGGCTTTTCTGCGACGATCTGCACATTCAGCCGATCCGCTGCTTCGTCGATATTGATGTGAAACTCAATGTGTTTCTTCTGGGTTTCCATGATGATACTTCCTTTCACGTATTTACTTTGCGGCATTTTTCTGTGCTTCTACCGCAGCGATCGCCTCATCGGCATGCTGCTTCACATACTCCAGAAACGCTGCGAAGAAATCGCTCTGCGGTTCTTTGCCGGAAGAACGAACTTCCACCGGCATTTCTTTCAGGTCGGTTTTTGCCATGTTATGCTCCTTTCTGTTGTATTCCCTGCTCCGGTGTGGTATAATGGAGCGAGGAAGGGGGTGAATAATATGAAGTTAGACTATGACTGCTTACGCTCATTGCTGTTAAAGCTAGAGGATTTTGAAAATCTTGATGATGATCTGCACTATCAATACATGACACTGGACGATATGACAGAAGCATTGCCGAAATTTCCAAAAAATATGATTGCATACACCACTTTGAAAGCTGAAGAAGGCGATTTGATAAATGCAAGCATCATGAATGCAGATGGAGGCATTTATGCGTGCACCTATTCCAGCTTAACCTACGATGGACACCAATTCCTTGATAATGTCAGGAACAACAACATTTGGAATAAAACAAAATCAATTGCAAAAGAATTAGGTTGTTCATCACTTCGTTCGTTGGCATCTATTGCCGGAAAGGTTGCTTTTGAGGTAATTCAGTCGCAATTATAGGATTTTTATTCTCATCGGTTACGGCAAATTCTTTCCTTGTGGTAAGAAAGCAGCCATTCGGCATCTGACAAATTCCTTTTTGGCACTCTGTATTTTTCTGTGGGTCACACAGATACAGAGTGCTTTTTTTATCGGTTTTCACTGCTTTTCACCTCCTCAGTTATCCCTTTTCTTTTGGTGTTGCATTTTGCAACTTACGAAGCAAAAAAATATACGCCAAAACCGCCGGAATCGATTCCCAGAGCATTCGCAAGCTTTTCTGCTTCGTCCAAGAAAAACGGGCGGACATTGTTGATTTTCTGATTGACGGAGCATTCAGAAAGTCCCAGTAATTTTGCGGCATCTGCCTGTGTCATACGCTTTTCACGCATGATGCCTTTCAGCTTATCGGAATTTACCATTTTCTCACCTTCTTTCAATGTTGCGTTTTGCAACTCTCTATTTGCAATTATACCACAGCAAAACTGGTTTGTCAATAGCGTTTTGCAACTTTTTTTGAAAAAATCGAAAAAAGCTATTGCAATGTGCAATTCTATATGCTATAATCAAATCATGAAGGAGGTGAGGAAATGGACAACTACGAAGCAATTGAAATTGGAAAACGTATTCATGACAAACGAATTGAATTACATATTACACAAGAAGAACTGGGAGCAGCTGTCGGCATGAACAAATCAACGGTACAGCGGTATGAAACCGGACAGGTCAAAAAAATCAAGCTGCCTGTTCTGGAGGCAATCGCAAAACACCTCGGTGTCAATCCGGCATGGCTTGCCGGAAAAAGCGATGTAATCAAAGAGGAAACAACGGAGCAGAGCCTTTACGACCGATTCGACAACCTCCACCCCGTCAAGCTAAAGCGTTTCCCGTTGCTGGGCGAGATTGCCTGCGGCGAGCCGATCTACGCCGATGAAGATCACGAAAGCTACGTTTCCGCAGATGCGGATATTCGTGCGGATTTCTGCCTGAAAGCCAAGGGCGACAGCATGATAAACGCTGATATTCATGACGGCGATGTGGTCTTTATCCGCAGCCAGTCTATGGTGGAAAACGGTGAAATCGCTGCCGTTATCATTGAAGATGAGGCTACGCTGAAACGTGTCTACTACGACCGTGAAAACAACCGCTTGCAGCTGATCGCAGAGAACCCAAGGTATGCACCGCTGGTGTATACGGGCGAGGAACTGAATTATATCCGCATTCTGGGAAAAGCGGTAACGCTGATGCGGGAACTGTAAATAAAAGCACATATTCATGAGATGATAGAAAATGAATGATTTTTTGAAAAGCATCACAAGCAAGCTTAACGAACTCACATCCAAAGGCACAAAAGCTACCGCAAGTAATGCACCCATTGTTTACTGCACAAAATGCGGAAAAGCCAATCAAAAGACATCGAATTTCTGTGCCTACTGTGGAGCAAAATTATTTCTTCCGGAAGAATCGAAACCCGTAAATACTACGCCTGCGAAACCAAAGATCACACCCAAAATACCAATCACGCCGGAAGAACTGGACTATCAAACAGCATTGCATCGGTATTTGACAACTCGCCACATAAGTGCCCCCAGTAAATACGACTATAGAAACTATTTTGAAACGGAATTCAAGTGCATTCTGAACGGGATTCCCTCTCATTCCATCACTTTCTCCGATGAAAAAAGAAGTCGAAACAAACAAATTATGTTAAGCCCAAATTATCTGACACTTCGTTCAAATACCAACATCGGCAAGCTGAAAGATTTTATCAGTATTGATGTTGAAACCACCGGACTTTCCACCGGCGGCGGTGATATTATAGAAGTTTCTGCGATAAAATGGCGTGATTTTGAGCCGGTATCCATCTTCTCAACCTACTGTAAACCAAGAAAACCGATTCCAAGTGAAGCGACAGAAGTCAACCACATTACAGACGCTATGGTTGAAACCGCACCAACATTTAAGGAAATTGCAGGAGATCTGGAAAATTTCATAGAAGGACTTCCGCTAGTTGCACACAATGCACCATTTGACTTGAAATTTCTATATGTGTGTGGAATGTCATCCATTGAAACCTGTGACGCATACGACACATTATCACTAAGCAGAAACATCGTCCGGGATTATGATGGAGACAAATTAGAAAACTATAAGCTTGAAACGGTCTGCAATGAAGTGTGCATATTCTTTGACAATGCACATGATTCCGCAGCCGATTGCCTAGCTGCCGGATTGCTGTTTTTGGAACTCATTAAAATAAAAAAGTCAACAGACAATGTTTCAATCTTGTTGTATTGAACTTGTCATGAGCTCAAATGGAAGAAATGACAGACAAACAAATGGACGAAGTCAAAAAGGCAGTCCAGGAAGTACGGAACATGGCAAAAAAAGATAAGCCCACCGAATAAACGATAGGCTTACACAATCAAAACACGAAAGAGCGGTTCTTGCCACCGCTTTTTTGTGTTATCTCATTATACCACACTTCCCCGCTTTTGGCAAGATACTTTTTTTCAGAGGTGCAGCATGACACCGCAAAAGAAATACGATCTGGCGAACACAAAGACGTACACGATCAAAGTCGTAAAGACAACAGAAAAGGACATCATGGACAAGTTGGACAGCGTCCCCAACAAAGCCGGATACATCAAGGCATTGATCCGCAAGGATATTGAGGAAAACGGATAAAAAAACCGCCCCACGGCGGCAACCGTGAAGCGGCAAGAGGAAAAACTATTGCGATAATAGCCCTCCCAAACAAGGTCTATTATAGCATATTTCCTCGTAAAAATCAAGTCTTAGGAGGAAATTTACACATGAATGCAGTGATCTACGCCCGTTACAGCTGCGACCGGCAGACCGAACAGTCCATTGAGGGACAGCTTCGGGAATGCAAGGCGTTTGCAGCGTCTGAGGGCATCAACATCATCGGAGAATACATTGACCGTGCGATCAGCGGCACAACTGCCAACCGTCCGGAATTTCAACGGATGATCGCCGACAGCAGGTACAAAACTTTTCAGGCGGTCATCGTGTACAAGCTTGACCGATTCGCCAGAAACCGCTATGACAGTGCCATGTACAAAAGCAAGCTGAAAGCCAACGGCGTGCGGGTTCTCTCCGCCAAAGAGCATATCACAGACAGTCCGGAGGGCATCATTCTGGAAGGACTGCTGGAGGCAATGAACGAGTACTACAGTGCGGAGCTGTCTCAGAAGATCAAGCGTGGCATGCGTGAGAACGCCATCAAGGGCAAGACTACCGGTGGAAACGTGGCTCTTGGCTACCGCATCGGAGCTGACAAGCAAATGGAGATCGATCCGGCAGGTGCAGCACTGGTACGCCGGATCTTCGCCAGCTATGACAGCGGCATGACATTCACTGAGATCTGCGACGATCTGAACCACGCCGGCTACACTACCAGCCGTGGCAAGCAGTTCCGCATTGATACCATTTCCCGAATCCTTGCCAACCAGAGATACACAGGGACGTTCCAGTGTGCCGGAGAAGATGCACACTGTCCCCCGATCATCGAGCCGGAACTGTTCCGGAGCGTGCAGGAACGTCTGACGGAATCCAGACACAAGCACCGCCACACTCAGAGTCCCCATGAATATGTGCTGACCGGAAAAGCGATCTGCGGCACTTGCGGCAGACGGCTCACCGGCAGAGCCGGGACCAGCAAAACGGACAAGCGGTATTATTACTACTGCTGCCCGAACAAATGCTGCGGCTGGCTGCCTGCTGCGGAGCTGGAACACGCTGTGCTGGATGCGATCGCACAGTACACTACTCCGGAGGCGTGCGAGCAGATCGCAAATGCCACCTATGCACTGTACCAGCAGAGCACCCACGAAAACGCCGATCTGACAGCTGCACAGCGGCGATTGCAGGAAACGGAAAAGAAACTGGAGAACGCTGTCAACGCCGTGCTGAACGGCATCACATCGGCTGCCTTGCAAACGACCATGCAGCAGCTGGAGCAGCAGAAAGCGGCTCTGGAAACGGAAGTGCGACTGCTGCAAACCGACGCACCGGAGCTGAAGCTGGAGCATTTCCAATACTTCGCACATCGTCTGCTGGAAGTGCAGGCAGAAGGCACGGAGAAGATCCTGCAGCTGCTTGTGAATCAGGTCATCGTGTATAAGGATCGGATCACGGTGCTGGTCAATCTGACCGATAAAACAAAAACTCCCCCGCTGGAGCAGGTAACCGCTGCTCTGCGGGAGAGTTCGTGCAGTGTTGCGTGTGGTGGAGGCGACGAGAATTGAACTCGTGTCCGAAAACAAATCCACACAACTTTCTACGAGCGTAGTTTATCTACATTGATTCCCGTTCAAAGCTGCCGGTAAACAGGCTGCTGAGAACGGTAGTTCAAATCCGATCCTGCGGTGTGAACAGGCCGCCGGAACGTTCACCACTGCAATGATGCCGCAGCGCAGACCGTGGTACTTCTGCGGGCGACAGTAGCTGACTTAGGCAGCTACCTGCAGGCTCTTGTTAAAGCTTACAGTAAAGTTCTTTTTAGCGTTTAATTTTAAACGTGCCGCTGTTTTAAGAGATGCAGCAATCTCTGCTCGCTTATCATGCTTCGTTGTCCCCGTCGAAACCGTTACGCCCCCATTCTGCCAGCTGTTTTGTCACTGGTTGTGTTCTTTGACTGCACGCCGGATCTGACGCTGTGCATCAGCTTTCGCAGCCGTCTGCCGCTTGTCGTACAGCTTTTTACCCTTGCAAAGTCCGACTTCCACTTTCACACGGGAATCCTTGAAATACAGAGAAAGCGGAACCAGCGTCAGACCGTCCTGCTTGACCTTGCCAAACATCCGGTTGATCTCCTGGTGGTGCATCAAAAGCTTTCTGACACGCATCGGATCTGTCCGGAACAAGCCGTCCTTTTCATAAGGTGAAATGTGCATTCCTTTCACGAACAACTCGCCGTCTGTAATGTCACACCAGGCATCTTTCAGATTGACATGACCCAGCCGAATCGACTTCACTTCATTGCCCTGCAATGCAATTCCAGCCTCATAGCGTTCCAGAATGAAATACTCATGCCGTGCCTGCCGGTTGTCACAAATTTTTTTGGTTCCCTTTGTCTGCACTGCACGCACTTCCTTTCTGTATTTCGTGTTAAAATAGTATAGCACATTTTTCACGTCTTGTCAAGCTTTTTTCAGAATATCTTTCATGTCCGAATCTCAACTTTCGTGCAGAAGGCAAGCGAAAAAGAGCAGCTTTTTCATCTTTTTCGCATTTTCCAAACCATAAAGCAAAAAACGACTGGAATTTCTCCCAGTCGTTTTCTTTCAGCATTTGCGGTCAGTTCCCTTCCATGCTGATTTTTATTCTACATTTTTCGTTTCGTCTGCCTTATATTCAAAAAAGTCGAAGTCGGCATAGTGCTGATGCTTTACCCGGTCTGCACAGGTGATTCCCACCATAGTCCCTGTAAATTCGCCGTACTTACAGTACTCATCGGAGAACTTTGTGGTATCAAACGGAATGCCGATCTTCTCGTAGTTCTCGCCGTCATAGCTCCAATAGAACTGAGAATGTCTGCCGTTTATCACTAAGCGGAAGTAGATCGGTACATCATCCACTGGAATCCGGGTGTTCACGAATTCCGTCTTTTCGCCGTTCTCCAGCTGGATGATCGAAATGGCACTCTGCCCCAGCGTTTCGCTGTAGTACTTCCGGAGATTGATATAGTTCATGTTGTCGTAGTAAAGGATCAGTCCTGCGCTGTGCTGATGCACCTCCGGAACAAATTCCATTTTTGTGGTGATCTGTGCATAGACACTGGTCAGCTTTCTGGCAAGAATGCTGGTCTTGTTCAGAGAAGTTCTTGCCTCCTGTCCACGCAGTCTCACCCAGCCCGGACGAGCCGTAACATCCGCAAAGCGCTGCGGCATGATTCTCGGCGCATAGTACCAGTTGCCCAGGGTGTCGCTGTCGAAGTCGTCGAAATTCGGGATCTGCGGCACAGGATACTCCGGCAGCCTGCTCTCTTCGCAGTATTCCTTTGCAATGTTCGTGCCGTCTGCCATGCGCAGCCAGCCATCCTCTGTCCACATCATTTTCTGGATCGCTGTTTCTCTGCCCAGTGTGCAGCGCAGCTCCGGTGTAAAGGGACGGGAGCAGAGATGCACCAGATATACCTCACCCAGGGAAGTTTCCACATAGCTGCCGTGGCCAGCCTTTTGCAGCACCACATCCGGGTTGTAATACTTGGGCTTGAGGTGATCCGGGTCATGGCGCTCGTTGGAGACCGCCGGATTGGATGTGACAATGGGATTCTTCGGGTCACCCACATAGGGACCCCACACATTTTCAGAACGTCCCATGGTCACACAGTGGTTATAACCGGTTCCGCCCTCGGCGCACATGATATAGTAGTAACCGTTGCGCTTGGTCAGATGCGGTGCCTCGATGCAGCCTCTGTCCGTACCGCCTTTCCAGATGCGTTTCGGATAGCCGATGATCTCTTTCTTCTCCGGGTCATATTCCACCATGCAGATTGCGCCGGGCTTTTCATAGCCGGCACGGGTTTCCCAGTCCAGGGAAACGATGTACTTTCTGCCGTCATCATCGTGGAGAATGGAGGCATCAAAACCGGAGGAATGCAGATATACCGGCTCGCTCCACGGACCTTTGATGTCCTTGGCAGTGATAAGGAAGTTGTCCACGTCAAAGTATCTGGCATTCATGGAGTTCATCACGCCATAGACTACATAGAACTGGTCTTCCTTTTCGCAGTAGGTCAGACACGGCGCCCAGATGCCTTTGGCAGAGGGCAGCTTTTTCAAGTCAACCTTTTCGTCATCGGTCAGCACGTGGGTGTACAGTTCCCAGTTCTTCATATCCTTGGAATGGTAGATGGGAATGCCGGGAAACCATTCAAAAGTGGAAACTGCCATGTAATAATCATCGCCCTTGCGGCAGATGCACGGATCCGGATTAAAACCCGGGAGAATCGGATTTTTAAGCATTTTCATTTCCTCCTTCGTTTGCGAGTTCCTTTACGATGCCGTCATATTCCTTGTCCAGCTTGTAGAACAGCATAACAACAACCTGTGCGACACAGAGGATTGCCGGGATCCAGATAAAGGTGATCTCAGAGCCTGCGCTTGCGCCTGCTGCGCCGATGACCCAGCCCAGGATGGCAGAACCCAGACCGTTTCCGACCTTAAAGCCAAAGCTGGATGCAGAGTTGATGAGACCTTCGGTACGATAGCCGGTTTTCCATTCGCCGTATTCGATGGTGTCGGATACGATAGCAAACATACAGGAAGAGATGCCGGCGTTGCCGATGCCATTGAGGACGCAGGCGGTGATGATGCCAGCCATATTTGTGCCGACAAAGCCGAACATTGCAAAGCCAATGCCGTAAACGACTGCGCCGATAATCAGCATATTCCGCTTGCCGATCTTCTTGATGAGGAATGCGGTAAAGAACATGACGCCGATCTGCACCAGGTTTGCAACCAGATTCATGGTGCCGACCATATTCTCATTGTGGAGAATGTTCTTTGCGTAGTAAACGGCTGCGCCGCCGTTCAGCGAGTAGTTGATGAAGATGAATACCAGAGTCACGGTAATCATGAATACGATCACTGCCAGGATGCCGAATACAGCGAATGTCTTTGTCCATGCGGAGAGGTTATCGCCGAAGAACTGTACCAGCGGCAGGGTCAGATTGGTGATGAGCAGTGTGCCGGTAGTTGCCAGGATCATACGGAAGATGCTGAGGACAGAACGCTCGTACTGGTTCTGTGTAATCAGTGCATTCAGTGTGGCATAAGGCACATTGATCGCCGTGTAGACCACAGAGGACACCAGGTTATACGTAATAAAGATGTACACCAGTTTTGAGGTCTCCCCCAGTCCGGACGGCACGGAGAACAGCAGGATTCCGGCAAGGGCAAAGGGAATTGCCATGCGCAGAATCCACGGACGGCACTTGCCGAACCGGGACTTGGTTCTGTCTACGATAACGCCCATGATAAGGTCGGTGACGCCGTCGAACACTCTCGACAGCAGCATGATGGTACCGATGGTAGCGGCACTGACGTGAACATAATCGGTATAATAAAAGAGCAGGAATGCGGACATTGCGGAGTAGATGATGTTACAGCCCAGATCTCCGCAGCCATAGGAAAAACGTTCCCAAAAGCTGATTTTTGTTTTTGAAGCGGAAGCCATGGTAGGTTTCCTCCTTTCGTGTTTTTGTTGTCTCTATTATAACCGATATCCCGACGACTGAAAAGACGGTATTCAGACAACAAAATAGGGCAAATCCGACATTTATGCAGATTTGCCCATAGATATCCTATTTTAGACAGCGCTGTATCAAGCCAACTCAAGCCCCTGTTCCGTGCTGTTTTATTTCCGAAACTCCCGGCGTTTTTCCTTTGGCGTACAGTGATAGCGCTCCTTGAACAGCTGCATGGCGTACTTATAATTGGTGCAGCCGTGATCTTCAAAAATCGTTCCGATACTGTGATCCGTTTCCTGCAGATCCCGGACAACTTTGTGCAGGCGTATCTCATACAGGTACTGCATCACCGTCAGCCCCAGCTGTTTCTTGAAAAGCTTGGACAGATAGTCGGGATTGTAGCCGAAATGCGCTGCAATATCCTCCATCACGATCTTTTCGCTGTGGTGATCCTCGATATACCGCATGATGTTCTTGACCTTGTTGATGGAACGATTCCGCTTATTGACTGCCTTGTCCGTCAGCCGGATGGAATAGGAATGCACCAGCGTATACAACAGGTCATAGAGCAGGCTGTTGAACTTGAGCAGATACGCATCCGGACGCACATTATAGACGATATACATATCCGTGAAAATTTTCTTGATGCGTTCCAGCCGTGTGACATCCACCGGATGTTCGGGGTGCATATCCACGTGAAATTCCAGCAGGTCATACGCCGGAATATACTTTTCCAGCACAGCGCTGGGGATCAGCAGCACCAGTGCCTTGTTTTTCTGTGCCGTCACCGAATGGATCACTCTGGGGTTGACGATGGAAAATTCTCCGGGGTGCAGCGTCTGGCGCACGTTGTTTTCAAACTGTGTCACCATGCTCCCCTCGATCATGTACACCAGTTCCAGGCTGTTGTGCCAGTGCGGCGCAACATAGCTGCCGCTGTCCTCGGACAGATAAAACCGCACATCAATATCGGGGTTGCTGGACACGATCTCATGCCGAATGCTGTTATTTTCCATACTGCACCTCATTTCTTTCCGGGTATCGCTTTCCATTTGATTATAGCATATTGTCTGCACTTTTGCAATGACAGCAGAAAAAAAGTATTTTCCACAAAATTCAAATTATAGAAAAGTCCCCCTTGAAAAGGGGGATGTCAGCTTAAGCTGACAGGGGGATCATCACAATCTATACTCACTTATGGAATATCCACACAAGGCACACCTTTTCAAATAAAATAACGATAACATTTGCTTTGCAAGGGGTAATCCTCTGTCAAACTTGCATTTCTCGCCCCAATATGTTAAACGACTGATATCCCTTTTCAGAGAAAGTTCAGTCTCTGAAAAAACACTTTCCAGGAGATCAAGACGTATGAGACTATTTTCCAATCTCTTTAAGTCAAAGGTCGGCGCTGAAAGCAAGCAGTCTGACCTTTGAAACAAAAACAGCCCCGGCAGTACCGCTTTTCCACGGTATGCCGGGGCTGTTGTCATTTCCGGAAACGATCAGTATTTCCAGCTGTTTGTCTTGACCTGGGTGTCGATCATGTGCTTGTAAATGCCGTTTTCCGCACGCAGCGCATCCGGGCTGCCCATTTCCGCAACCTTTCCGTCCTTCAGCACAACGATCTTGTCTACGCCGTCAACGGTGCGCATTCTGTGTGCAATGATGAGAACGGTCTTGTTCCGGATCAGCTTGGAGATGGACTCCTGTATCAAGGACTCGTTGTCCACATCCAGCGATGCCGTCGCCTCATCCATCAGAATGATCGGTGCATCTTTCAGAAACGCTCTGGCGATGGAGATACGCTGTCTTTCGCCGCCGGAAAGCTCAGAGCCGTTTTCACCGATCATGCTGTTCCACTTGTCCGGCATACGCTCTACAAAGTCCTCACAGTGCGCCAGCTTGGCAGCCGCCATGACCTCTTCGTCTGTTGCATCCTTTCTGCCGATCCGGATGTTTTCCAGAACGGTGTTGTTGAACAGCGTGACATCCTGGAACACGATGGCATACATGGAAAGCAGTTTCTCCGGGTCGATCCGGGAAACGTCCATGCCGCCGACTGTGATCTTTCCCTTGTCGTTGTCCCAGAAACGAGCCGCCAGTCTGGAAACCGTAGTCTTTCCGCCGCCGGACGGACCGATCAGCGCCGTTACCTCGCCCTGCTTTGCCGTAAAGCTGACATCCGAAAGCACCTGCTCTCCGCTCTTGTAGGAGAACGCCACGTGATCGAAACAAATGTCATATCCCTGGTTGGTCAGAACGTCGCTGCCGGTCTGTTCCTCGTGGGACAAAATCTCATCCATCCGCTTACAGTTCACGTCTGCACTGATGATTGCGGAAAGGTTTTGCAGGGAGATCTGCAGCGGTTCGTACATCCGAGTCACCACCAGCAGGAACATAAAGAATGTGAGAACATTGATCTCGCCGCTTACCAGAAGCATACTGCCTACAACTGCCACAGTTCCCATGCCCAGTTTCAGGATCATCTGTGCTGAGCAGACAAATGCTGCATTGGTGAATTCCAGAACGGCGGCGTGCTTTTCCACTGCCTTTATCTTCTTGGTCAGCCCTTTCATGTACGAGTCGGTCATGTTGTACGAGCGCAGATCACGCACAGTCTCCAGTCCTTCCTGGATACCGTCCAGGCAGTTCACCTTGTAGACCGATGCCTTTTCCAGCATATTTTTCAGAAACTTCTTGGAACAAAGCACGATCAAAAATGCCACCGGCATGACCCAAATCGCCGCCAGTGCCATCTTCCACTGGAAGAAGAACAGGGAAATCACAATGATCGTGGTGGAGATCATAGCGCCGATCAGTTCCGGAATCCAGTGAGAGGACGCTGTCTCCAGCAGAGCGCAGTCTGCCATAATGGTATTGGTCAGATCGGCAAGGTCTTTCTTGCCAAAGAAGGAAAGCGGAATCTTCCGCAGCTTTTCCGCAAGGGTTCTTCGCCGCACGCCGCTCTCCACATAGGTGGAAAAGAACGTGGAACGATACTGAAAAATCGATGTCAGAACGATCAAAAGCAGGATGACCACGATCGCCGCAATGAAAAACGGCAGCTTTTCTCTTGGCACTTCTCCATCCAGCAGATAGGACGCCAGAAAGTACAGTAGTCCCACCGGCATCATCAGCACCAGATTTGCAAGTGCAACGGCAAAAATTGCTCTGATCATATCCTTTGCGCCCTTGTCTGAAAGCGCATATTTATGCTTTAATTTTTCAATCATTGCACAGCACCTGTCTTTCCGACCTGCCAGTTGACAGATCTATTGTATTCATTCCACATATGCGTATACACGCCGTTTGCGGCAAGCAGTTCTTCATGTGTTCCGCTCTCCGCAATTTTGCCGTCTGCCAGCACATAAATGCAGTCTGCATTGGTGATGGTCGAAAGCCGATGGGCGATCATGATGACGGTCTTGTCTTTGGAAAGCTTTTCGAACGCCTGCTGTACCAGCATCTCATTATCCGGGTCTGCAAAAGCCGTTGCCTCATCCAGAATCAGCACCGGCGCATTTTTCAGAAAGGCTCTTGCGATGGAAAGCCGCTGTGCCTCACCGCCGGAGACATAGACGCCCTTTGCCCCGATCTGGGTATTGACCCCATCCGGGAACTTCTTAATAATATCCATGCACTGTGCATCCCGCAGCGCCTGCATTACCTCTGCATCGCTGGCATCCGGTCTGCCCATTCTGACATTTTCCAGAATGCTCATCTTGAGCAGCTTGCTGTCCTGGAACACGTAGGAGACCTGGTTCATCAGTTCCTTTCCGTCAATCTCCTTTACGTCCGTTCCGCCGATGCGGATAGAACCGCTTTTCACATCCCAGAACCGTGCAGCCAGTGAGGCGAGGGTAGTCTTTCCGCCGCCGGACGGACCCACAAGGGCAATGTGCTGTCCTGCCGGAATCTCCAGGGTAATGCCGTCGATCGCATTCCGCTCAGAACCGTCATAGGCAAATACCACATTTTCCATGGAAACGCTGGCATTTGCCGGGCTTTTCGGCTTTTCTGCTTCTGCCAGCGGAGAAAGATCCAGGATGCTGTCCATACGATTCAGCGCATCCGTTACGATCATATTGGACTCCCCGGCATAGGCAATCTTCATCAGCGTTACGGTCAGAATCGAACTGATCAGAATATAGAACAGCAGATTCAGAATAAACGTATCGGTCACGCCGTGTCCGGTGAACAGGTATGCCGAAAGAATCAGAACGGCAAACACAGCGTTTACCGCAGTGGTGAATCCGACCATGGGCATCATCATGCTCTTGGTATAGGAAACCGTCCACTTTTCATACTCGTCAATAGCCTTTTTGAACCGACGGAACGAAAAGATGGTCTGCCCGAAAGTCTTGACCACCGGAATGCCACGCACATACTCGACAGCCTCGGACGACATGGATTCCAGGGCATTCTGGTATTCCTTCATGTCTGCCGCCAGCTTTGGCCCCATCATCGCCGACCCCATCAGCACAAAAGCGATCACTGCCGGAATCAGACACATAAGCCCCAGCCGCCAGTCAAACACTGCCATTACCGCAAGCAGCGCAATAGGCGTTGCGATGGAGACCGCCTTATCCGGGAGATTGTGCGCCAGATACGTTTCCGTGGCTGCGCTGGAATCCGAAACGATTTTCCGGATCTTACCCGTTCCCTCGCTTTCCACGTATCCCAGCGGCAATTTCATAATATGTTCCATCATGGCGATCCGCATATTCGCCTGCACCCGGAACGCCGCCAAATGAGAACACATCAGCGCTGCAATGTAAAACAGCATGGAAAGCAGAGCGCCTCCTACTGCATACCAGCCGTATGTTTTGATATGTACCGCCTGGCTGAAATCCGGCCGGACTTCCAGAACCTCTTTGATGATGCGCCAGATCTCATAAAACGGGATCAGAGCGATCACTGCACTCACTGCCGCAAGAGCCAATGAAAGGTATGTCAGATACTTTCGCTTTCCGGCGTACCCCATCAGTCTCTGAAACGAACTTTTTCCCTTTTGTTTCAATGTGATTCCTCCTTTAGAATTATATAGTTAGATTTAACTAACCTATATGCAAATTTTAGAACCTGCTCTCATAAAATGATTTTTGCTGAAAAACGTGCAACTTCATTTTTATGCGAACAAGCTCCTGTAACCGCAGTTCCGCCAAAACAAGCACAAGTCACGTAAGACCAAGCACCGCTTTCCAGCCGGCATAGCTGTACTTGCGGATATCATTCATAAAAAGCTTTGCCTTTTCGAAGTCCATATTGTGGGACACGAGTTCATAGACATACTGCCAGCCTGTCCGGCAGATCACATGGATGAAGAAGTCATCCACCTTTTCCCCTGCCGAAAACTGCACGGCAAACTTCTTGTAATAGCTTTCTTCGATCCCTGCCAGCCTGTCGAAATAGGTCTCGTATTCCGTCCCGGCAGAACAGCAGAAAATGAGCCGGAATGCGTTGAAATTCTCGTAAATATACACCAGGACATCGTCTGTTCCCCGGTTCCCGCAGGCAATGGCATCGGTGACTTCTGAAACATCTGACGCTGCCTGCACAGAATCCATATAAATCTGCATCAAGCCATCTGCCGCCGGCTTGACAAGCGTTTCAAACAGTCCTGCCTTATCCCCAAACCGGGTATAGATGGAATTGGTGCTGACACCGCTTTCCGCAGAGATTCTCCGGAGGCTGGCATCGTGAAATCCGTGCGCCAGAAATTCCTGTTCTGCACTTTTCAGAAGTGCCTCTGTAACGCCGGCTGATTCTTTTCTCATTTCGCACTTCCTTTCCATAACACTGTTATTATAACGCTGTTATTCTAACTTGTCAAGAGAAAATTTGATACTTTCCAAAACTTTTTTCAGCGGAATCCTGTATCTGCCAAAATCGCATGAAATTCCGTCGGTTTCGTTGACTTTTCGGTACAAAATGTGGTATAATGAGCAAAAGACAACGGAAGGATGAACCATATGAAGAAAACACTTGCCGCTCTGCTGTCGTGTCTGTTCCTGGCGGCAGCGCTGCCGCAGCCGGCACTGTATGCCGCAGAAACAGATGCCCCAGAGGATTCCCGGATCACCGGAGATGTCAACGGAGACGGAAAACGAAACGCCGCAGATATTGTGCTGATGCAGCAGTGGCTGCTGCAGGTTCCGGATACCACACTTGCTGACTGGCAGGCAGGCGACTGCAATGCAGACGGCAGACTGGATGGTCTTGACCTTTGCCGGATGCGGCAGCTGCTGACCGCACCAGCACTGCAGAATCCGCTGGAACAGCTGGTGGGAATGTCCTATGCAGATGCAGTGAAAAACGGCTATATCTCCAGATCAGAATACAACTATCAGATCTCGGGTAATCTAAAGAGTACCATTGAAACCCAAATGGAACGTCCCCTGGACTACTCCATTGACCGGTTTTATCTGGTAAGCAATGAAACGCTGGGGCTGACCGGTGACACAAAATACCTGTACAATTCCAGCACGGCGGATGTTTATCCCATCACAGAAGAGACAAGCATGAACTGCGCCACCTGGTATTGGAAAGGCAAAAAGGCGGCGCTCTACGGCATTGATGACGACGCCGACACGCAGAGCAAGTTCCTGGATGCCATGGAGTTCTACGGTGTCACCGAGATCTACTACTCCATCGGTGCAAACAAGCTGGTAAACAGCGTGAATATGGTGGAAACCTTTGTCAGGAACGCCTACGCCAGAAACATGAAGGTCTATCTGCTGACCGGTGAAAAGACCTGGCTGTATGAGGACAGCTATCAGACCGCCATCTATCGGGTATTCGACCGGGTGGCAGAGTATAACAGCATGGTGGATTATGATGCCCGGCTGGCTGGCGTATCCTACGATGTGGAGGTCTGGACAAATTCCGAATATAACTGGAAAAACAATGACGCCGCACGGTATCAGCAGGTAAAGTTCATCGAAACTGCACAGCAGTACGCCGAATCGAAGGACTTGTCCGTCTCCTACTGCCTGCCGTTCTGGATCGTCCGCTATGACTACACAGATGATGCCGGCGAAACACATAACGTATACGACTCTATCACCCAGATTGCCAACGAGACCATTCTCATGGCATACCGTGACAGTGCTGCTGCCGTGGAAAAGCTGGTGGCAGAGGTACAGACCGGTGCATCCCGGTCTGTCTACGACTACAACGAGAAAAACGACTGCAACCTGGAAATCGCAGTGCAGGCGGACGAGAACAGCGAGGGCGACCATGTCACTTTCTATGAAGAGGAAAAGGAACATCCCGGCTATCTCAATACAGAAATTGCAAAAATCAAGTCCGACCTGGAGACACATCGTTTCCACACCACATTCGCCATTCACCAGGCGATTCCGCTGTATGAGTACTACCTTTCTCTGGAATCATAAATGCCTGCTCTGTCTCTGACAAAAAGGAGGATTTCTCATGCCCAACCGCTGCAAATGGTGCAATCCAAACAACCCGAAGTACATCGCCTATCACGACAGGGAATGGGGTGTTCTGCGGACAGACGACGCCTATCTGTTTGAGATGCTGCTCCTGGAATCATTCCAGGCAGGGCTTTCCTGGGAGTGTATCCTAAACAAACGGGAAAATTTCCGAAAGGCGTTCGATGATTTCCAGGCAGAAAAAATCGCCGCCTATACAGCGGAAAAGTGCAGTGCTTTGGCTGCGGACAAGGGCATTGTGCGAAACAGGCGCAAGATCCAGGCAAGCGTCCGGAATGCGGCGATCTTCCTTGCCATTTCCGCCGAATTCGGCAGCTTTTATAACTATCTGTGCCAGTTCACACAGGGCAGGATCTTTTACGAAACCGGAAAAGCCACAAGTCCCCTGTCCGATGCCATTTCCACCGACCTGCAAAAGCGTGGCATGAAATTTGTCGGCAGTACCATCATCTATGCGTATTTACAGGCGGTTGGCATCCTGTATTCCCACGATGCAGGCTGCGATCTGTACAGGCATTCTTAAAATGCAAAAAAGCATACAGTATCCGTTCCCGGAAATACTGTATGCTTTTTCATTTTCCAAAAATTATCCGGCAATGCCACGAATCGCAGACACCGTCTGCTGATACCGGGTTTTCACTGCCTGGAAAGCGTCTGCGTAGTCCACCGAAAGGTCTCGCCCACGCAGTTCCTCGGTCAGTTCCGAGCTTGCCTGCCGCAGCGGTTCAAATCCCAAATTGAGGCAAATGCCTTTCAGCGTGTGCGCCATGCGAAACGCCTCTTCGGCATCGTGCGCATCCAGCGCATCGCAAAGACCGGAAAACGTCTTATCCTCCAAAAAGCGCAGGGCGAACTTCGTCACGATCCGTTCGCTGCCCAGCCGCTGTAACACAGGCGCATAATCTGCACCCATCTTTGTATAACATTCCTGTATTGTCATATGATCTCATTCCCTCGATTTCACAACGCAGCGTATTCATAGGCGTTCTTGCTCTGTTCCACCAGTTCCCGTTTCAGCGTGTCCTGTATCTCCAGAAGGCACTCCAGCAGAACCGGGTTAAACGCACCGCATTCCCCGTTCAGAATCATCTGAATGGCTCTCTCATGGGAAAACGCCTTTTTATATACCCGTTCGCTCACCAGTGCATCATATACGTCTGCCAGCGAAACCACCTGTGCAGAAATGGGGATCTCATCGCCCACAAGCCCGTCCGGGTATCCCTTTCCGTCGAATCGTTCGTGATGCCACCGGCATATGTCATGCGCCACACGAACCAGCGGCTCGCTCTGGTAGATCGCCAGGCTCTTCAGCATATTGGCGCCAATTACTGTGTGGGTTTTCATGATCTCAAACTCTTCCTTGGTCAGCCGTCCCGGCTTGTTCAGAATCTTCTCGTCAATGCCGATCTTGCCGATATCATGCAGCGCAGCCGCCAGCGGAATCAGCATCTGATCTGCACTTGTGATCTCGTACTTTGTGTCTTTCCGTTCCAGCTGATCCAGCAGCAGTTCTGCAAGGCGCTTGATGTGGATGACATGGCTGCCGCTTTCTCCGTTCCGGAACTCTACGATCTGGCTGAGAATGCTGACCATCATGCTGTTGTTTTTGTCTTTCTCCCGTACCTGTTCGCTTATCATGGAGATCAAACGCCGCTGTTTGGCGTAGAGCTTGATGGTGTTGAACACACGGCGGTAGACAACTCTCGCATCAAACGGACGGCTGATATAGTCTGAAACGCCCATTTCATAAGCTTTTTTCACGGAGGAGGAAGAATCCTCGCTGGAGATCATAATGACCGGAATATCGTCGATCCAATGGTTTTCTGCCATATGATGCAGCAGTTCAAAGCCGTCCATCACAGGCATGATGATATCCAGCAGCACCAGGGAAATGCTTGTCCCCTGCCGCTCCAGCAGATGCAGTGCCTCTTCGCCGTTGACTGCCTCATGAATGATATACGAGTCTCCCAGCATTTCTGCCAGAATCGCACGGTTCATCTCCGAATCGTCCACGATCAGAATTTCCTGCTTGCTTTCCTTGTCCGCAACAGAATCTGCCTCAGAGATAATCACTGCATTTTTCTTGTTCTTCGCCTGGTACATCAAAACATCCGCACGGTGTATTGCCTCATCCAGCAGGGTATTTTCGCAGTACACGCCGCCGATGCTGACCGAAAGGTGGATACCGGAATACCCCGGAACCGGAGCGTTGTGAATCTTATGGCGAATGTGGTGCAGCTTTCGGTAAAACTCCTGCTCATCCGCATTTGCCGACAGCAGTACAAACTCATCGCCGCCGTAGCGGATCAGCACATCATTGCTGTCAGAGCTTTCCCGTATCACCTTGACCACCGTTTCCAGCACCATATCCCCGGCATCGTGACCGCAGGTGTCGTTGTACACCTTAAAGTCATCCAGATCGATCATGGCAGCGCCGCCGGTAAACTTCTTCTGTTTGGATCTGTCTTCCAGATACCGCCGGTTATACGCTCCGGTCAGTGCATCCCGGTACAGTTCCACATGATACTGCGACAGCTGCCGGATCAGCTTGTCCCGTTCACTTGCACCGATCAGCGAATCGCTGTCCAGTTTCCGGATCAGTTCCATCACACAGGGCTTTCCGTCCACTTCAACATAACGGGAAAAGACCTGGTAGATATCTGTCCCCAGAAATTCCAGTTTCGTGTGCTGCTGTCTGTCCCGCAGTGTCTGCATGGAAATGCAGTTTTCACAAGGCTGTCCCTTGCCCCAATAGTCATAGCATTCGCAAAAAGACGCATCTTCTGTACTTTCCCGGATACCTTCCAGATCTTCGCCCTTCAAAAGGCGCACCACGGTAAACACATTCCGGAAAAAGCGCATCTGCTCTTTTGCCTGCTGTGAAGTCAGCTGATAGTCGGACTGTGTCTCATGGTTTGTGCTGAATGTTTCTAAGATTTCCACTGCTGTATCTTCCTTTCAGATCGGATGGAAAAGGCAAACCGCAAAGAAGTGCCGCTGCGAACCCCGTTTCATTTCTTCACATACCCTAAATCATAAGCAATACCGTGCAAATCCGACAGGCAGACTTGGTTCGGTTCTGCCTATAGTATACCATAATTTATCATCATTTGTCAATCATTGTTTTCTTCTGTCATCAATATCCCTGCACGCCGGATCTGAAACCGTTCCCGGCGAGTGAGCGTCTTTCGCTTTGGATCAGATATCTTTTTCAGAAACGATGTCAGCACACGGACTTCATAGGGCTGAAGCGCCGTTTCCCCGTAGATGTACTTTTCCATCAGCTGATTGACACGTTCATATTCCCCGTCACGCAGTTCCGGGATTTTTTCTTTCATCCGCTGTTCCGCCGTTTCCGCCTGCCAGCCGATGTGCATTTCCACGCCCATGCAATGCAGCATTTTCGGGATCATCATGCAGAGAATATCCTGTTTTTTTCGTTCATCAGCTTTCCGGTACCGGTTCTGAGAACGAACCTGCGTTACCGTAATGCGCACTTCCAGGACAGCAGCTCCCAGAGCCGCCAGGATCAGCAGCAGCGCAGCGATTCCCAGCAGCAGCACCGCCGCATTTTCCACCGTATCCAGGACACTTCCTCCGGAAGTATCCCGTTTGCTCTTGTTCTGCACATTGCCGGTCTGTGTCTCGCTGTCATCGGCGATCTTCACCTTTTCCACGTTCTGCGGCTGCTGTACCATCTGCATCAGGGTATAGACATCGTGATAATACCCCGGTGTCGCATCAATGGGAATCCAGCCCATGCCGTCCATGTAGACTTCTGCCCAAGCGTGGGCATCCTTTGCCGTGAGCTGTGCGCTGACCTTGTCCCGCACCAGCGTACCATTAACGTAGTAGCCCTCGGCATACCGTGCCGGAATGCCAAACGAACGATACGCCAGAACTGCCGCCGTTGCATAAAAGGCAGAGTTTCCCGTTCCGCCGTTCAGAAACTTTTCCAGCGGCTCTTCGGAATCGGTTCGCCCCGGCTCCATCTGGTAGGACGAGGTGTTTTCCAGAACGTCATGGATGTGCTGGGTCACCTGGTAGACGGTGTTATCCGTCTCCGTATAGGATGGATCATGAAACTTTTCCTGTATCACAGAGCGCAGTTCTTCCGGGATATCCAGGTAATTCTGGTACACGAAACTGCGGTAGATCGCCTCGCAGTCCAGATACGCCTTTTCTGCCTTTGTCTCCGGGTGCATTGCCCAGTCGTCCACATAGAGCAGTTCTCCCGGATAGTCGTTGGCGTATTCCGTGAAATCATACTGCTTTGTGCCGAACAGCCCGGCAGACTGCACCGCCGCATCCCGGTGGACTCTGGTGGAACAGTCCGGCTGGCCTGCCGAATAGGGCAGGTAAACATACCGTCGGTCTGCGCCGTTGTTTTCGACGGAGACACGGTTTTTCGGGAACTGTTCCCCACCAGCAGTGCCGTATTCGCAGTACTGCTGAGACGGTGAAAACTGATGTTCCGCAAACCAGGACTCGATGCCGTCATTTTCTCCCCGGAAGTCCGAACGGTTCAGTTCCTGCCATTTGCCGTTGTCGTAGTCTGCACCCACAAATCCACGCAGGTACAGATCTTTCGACTGGGTCTGGCGCACCATGAGCCGATCTTTATCACCCCGGTTCATCCGGTACGCCTTGGACAGATCTCCTTTCGGCAGTGTGTCCTCGCCGTAACGCACCCGTGTGATCGCTGCACGGACATTCTCACGCAGCACATTCACCGTGTGGAATTCCCGGCTGCCGGACACCACTGCCGCACTCAGAATCACCGCAGACGCTGTGACGAACCATCCCACCTTTTTCCAGCTGAAAGAACGCTCACAGTGACAGATGCGCTGTAAGAGCCAGCCGGTCAGATACAGCCCCACGCCGATGCCGGAAAAGCATTGCAGGAGCAATGCCGGCAGCGTCAGAACCAGCAGAACGAAAAAGCTGACAGTTGGTTTGTTGATCTGCACCAGGAGATATCCCCAGGCGGCGATCAGCAGAATGGTAAAGATCAGAGAGAAAACGCCGGCTGTGCCTGTGCCGCCCAAAAGCGAGACTGCATCATGGCTCACCGTGTTCCATCTGGAGATCACGCTGTTGAGAAAAAGGATCGCTCCGTTTTTGCAGTCCGAAAAACCGATCAGCAGCACCAGCAGTGCCAGCCCGTTCGGAACCAGCAGCGCCGTTTTGCGAAACGGTTTCCAGAGGGACAGCGAGCGGCACAAAACCGCCGCAGCTGCACACAGCAGTACCCAGAAAAGCGGTACCTCTGCCGTGCCGTAGTGCAGAAATGACACACAGAATCCGGCAGAAAACAGTCCGGCACAAATACATTCCAAAATCATATTGTACATAGGAGGCTGCTCCGTAAAAACTGGCATGGTCTCCGGTTTCTTTTTTGGTTTTCGATGCAGCTGCATCTGCACACACCTCCTCAGTACGATATCCGGAAATGGATTCTTATAGGCAACACCGCACAAAGCCCGCCTGACGGCTTTGCACGCAATCTGCTTGCTGATTTTCCGTCATACCGCACAGAAATTTCTTGACATACGACTGCGTTCGAGGCAGGATTCTGCCCGAGAACAAAGGAGTGTCGCACTAGGATTGATTGCGACCGACAGTATGCCTGCGAAATTTCTGTGCAATCTGCCGAAAAATCCGACTGCGCAT
>ERZ1035027.65-NODE-65-length-67193-cov-14.152522_pt1 | contig 67193 bp, 65 predicted proteins | sample MGYA00520604_ERZ1035027 | MGnify/ENA primary metagenome ERZ1035027 (study PRJEB33766, sample SAMN09781743) | gut metagenome | biome: gut microbiome | host: Homo sapiens | place: Madagascar | study: EMG produced TPA metagenomics assembly of the PRJNA485056 data set...
AGTTCAAGGAGATCTCCGAGGCCTACGCCGTGCTCTCAGACCCCGACAAGCGCCGTCGCTATGACGCGATGCAGTCCGGCAACCCCTTCGCGGGCGCCGCGTATGGCTCGCCGAGCCAGCCGCAGGGCGACCCGTTCGCCGGCATGGGTGGCTTTTGGGGTTGGCCGTTCGGTGCGGCGGGCGCCGGTCCCCAGGCGGGCTCGCGTCGCAGCCGCGCCTACAACCCCAAGGCGGGCGGGGACGTCGTCTACCAGCTTGACATTGATGACAAGCAGGCTAAGGAGGGCGTGCGCCGTGGCGTCACCTACCAGCGCTACGTCGCCTGCGACGTCTGTCATGGCGCGGGCTCGGTTCACGCGGATCACGCGAGGACCTGTCCCACATGCGGTGGCACCGGCCACATCTCGGTTGACCTCGCGAGCCTTCTGGGCCTGGGCGTCATGAACATGGTCTGCCCCGAGTGCGAGGGGTCGGGCCGCGTCGTGGTCGACCCGTGCGATGCCTGCGGAGGCACGGGTCGCGTGCTTTCGGCGAGCGAGGTCGTCGTGGACATTCCCGCCGGGAGCCACGACGGTGACACCGTGCGCGTACCCGGCATGGGCAACGCCGGCACGAATGGCTCCTCCACGGGAGACTTCGTGTGCCGCGTGGGCGTGCCAAGCGAGCGTCTGCAGCCCCAGGCCGCGCAGGGCTTCCAGATGATCGGCTTCGCCGTGCCGTTCTTGGTGCTGGGCGTGCTTCTCAACGTGCTCGCGCAGCTCTCCGTCATCGTGGGGATCCCGCTCGTCATCGGCCTCGTGCTCGTCGCCAGGGGCGGTGGCGTGCTCCACCATGCGTCCGTCTGGTGGAAGAACGCGTGGCGCTACTTCGTGAACGGCTTCATGAACGCGGCCACCATCGCGGTGTTCATGGCGCTCATGGTCTCCTGCATGTCCGGCTTTGGCACGGCGGGCTACCGGGGCCGTCTCTACTAGGCAATCTCGGGCGGCGCGTCGCCGCCCCATCCGTTTGTTGGTTTCAAGAGGGAAGCGAGAACTACGAGCGTGGAAGCTAAGGCAGACTATTACGAGGTGCTGGGCGTCTCTCGCGACGCCGACGCAAGGACCATCAAGCGTGCCTTTCTCAAGAAGGCGCGCACGCTGCACCCGGACGTCAACAAAGCTCCGGATGCCGAGGAGAAGTTCAAGGAGGTCAACGAGGCCTACTCCGTGCTCTCCGACGAGCGCAAGCGCGCCAACTATGACCGCTATGGCGATCCCGATGGCCCCAGCGGCTTTGGCGGTGGCGGTGTCGACGTCTCCGACATCTTCGGCGGCTTTGGCATGGACGACATCTTCTCCTCGTTCTTTGGCGGAGGGGCCGCAGGCGGTCGCGCCGCTCGCACGGCCGGTCGCGACATGGGCATCACGCTGCGCGTCACGCTTGCCGAGGCCGCGGCGGGCTGCACGAAGACCGTTGCCTACGACCGCCTTGCACCCTGCGACGACTGCAACGGGAGCGGCTGCGCCGAGGGAGGCCACGTCACGACCTGCTCGCGCTGCCATGGCACGGGCCGCGTGGTGACGGTCCAACAGACCATCCTCGGCCAGATGCAGACGCAGAGCGAGTGCCCGGTCTGCCACGGCACCGGCCACTCCATCGACCACCCCTGCGAGACTTGCGGCGGCCAGGGACGCACGCCCAACCACGAGACCGTCAAGGTGGACATCCCCGCTGGCGTCCACTCCGGCCAATCGCTCAAGGTCGAGGGCTTTGGCGAGGCGGGCGTCCGTGGCGACAGGTCCGGTGACCTCATCGTTCGCGTCGAGGTCGTCGAGGGCGAGCGCTTCCAGCGCGAGGGCGACGACCTGTACTGCATGGAGGACGTCACTGCGCTTGAGGCCATGTGCGGCTGCACGCTCGACGTCGAGGGCGTCATGGCAGACGAGCACGTGAGCGTGAGCGTACCTGCCGGCAGCCAGAACGCCCAGCACATCGAGGTCGAGGGCTATGGCATGCCCCGCCAGGGCTCCCATGCCCGCGGCAAGCTCGTCGTGGTCCTCAACGTCGTGGTCCCCACCGACCTCTCGGCCAAGCAGCTCGAGCAGATCCGCGACATCGCCGCCGAGCGTGGCGAGCGCGTGGGCGAGAAGTCCGAAGGCGGCATCGAGGGGCTCTTTGGGCACAAGCACGGGCGCGCGGCCTCTGCCAGGCCCAAGCACGGCAAGTAATGGGCCACACTCGCGTTGCCCTCGTCAATCTGGGCTGTCGAGTCAACAGGGCCGAGCTCGACGCGATGGCGCGCGAGCTCGCGTCCCATGGCTGTGAGCTCGTTGACGAGGACGGGGCCGAGGCCGTGGTCGTGAACACGTGCGCCGTCACGGCCGAGGCCCAGGCCAAGACGCGACACGCGGTGAGGCATGCGGCCTCGCGCCCCGGCGTTCGCCTCGTCGTGGCGACCGGGTGTACCGCGACGCTGTTTGCCGACGAGCTACTCGAGACCGATCCGTGCGTCATGGTGGAGCCCGACAAGGATCGCGTGGCGTCGCGCGTTCTCGAGCTTGCGGACAGGGCCGCTGAGCCCTCGCCTCTCAGTTCTTCTCGCGCTGTCTGTGGTGCCGCGCCCGTGACCCCCACGGGGCGTATGCGCCCCGGGCTCAAGATCCAGGACGGCTGCGACCGGCGCTGCACGTACTGCATCGTCTGGAAGGCGCGGGGCCCGGCTCGCTCGCTTGACGCCGCCGACGTCATTGAGCGCGTCAGGCGTCTCGAGGCCGATGGCGCACGCGAGGTCGTTCTCACGGGCATCGACCTGGGCCGATATCGTTGCGGGTCCGTGACGCTGGCTTCGCTGCTTTCGCGGATCCTTGCCCAGACAGGTATCGGCAGGGCGAGGCTTTCCTCCGTGGAGCCGGCTGGCGTCACGCCGGAGCTGCTCGAGGTCATGGCGGGCTCGGGCGGTCGCGTGGCCCCGTTTCTGCACGTGCCGCTGCAGAGCGGCTGCGATGCCACGTTGCGGCGCATGGGCCGCCCATACTCGGTCCGCGAGTATGCCCAGATGGCCTCGCAGGCGATTGACGCGGTCCCTGGGCTTGCGCTTTCCACCGACGTCATCGTCGGCTTTCCCGGCGAGACGGACGAGGAGTTCGAGCGGAGCCTCGTCACCTGTCGCGAGCTCGGGCTTAGCGGCATGCACGTCTTTCGTTACTCGAGGCGCCCCGGCACTCCGGCGGCCCAGATGAACGGGCAGGTGGACGCGCACACGAGCGCCGAGCGCTCGCAGATCATGCGTCAGCTCTCCCACACCCTTGCGAGCGAGCACGCGCACGGGCTCGTGGGCACGCGACAACTCGTTCTGTGTGAGCGGGGCTGCCTTGGCACGACGGGTAGTGGCATGCGCGTCCGCACCGACCCCGGCCTTGCGGGGCAGCTCGCCTGGCTCGTGCCCCATGGGCTTGATGCCGGCGGCATGCTTGACGCCCGAAGCTGACGTATGATGTGCAGTACGAGCAAACCCTACCCAGGAGGAGCATGGAACCAGCCCAGGTCCGACTCACCATCCCGGACTCCCTAGACCTCACGAGGCTCATGGGGCCGGCAGACTCGCTGCTCAGGCGCATCGAGGCGGCAACAGATGCCACCATAACCGTGCGGGGCAACCAGGTGGGCATCACGGGGGAGCCCGTGGAGGCAAACCGCATCGTCTCCGTCTTCTCAAAGCTCATTCAGCTCGTCTCGCGTGGGGACACGCCCTCCGCCAACGACGTGGACCTGTTGCTTGCGCAGTCCTCGGGAGCGGGCGTCTCCGAGGCCCCGCTTCCAGATGAGATTCTTCTCACCTATCGTGGTCGCGCGCTTCGCCCCAAGACCGCAGGCCAGCGGCGCTACGTTGAGGCGGCGCGCAACAACACGCTCACGTTCGCCCTGGGGCCTGCCGGTACGGGCAAGACCTACCTGGCCATGGCCATGGCCGTCGCCGCGCTCAAGCGCCACGAGGTGGGCCGCATCGTCCTGTGCCGGCCCGTCGTCGAGGCGGGGGAGTCGCTGGGATACCTTCCCGGAACGCTCCAGGAGAAGCTTGACCCCTACGTGAGGCCCCTGTATGACGCCCTGTTCGACATGACGGACATGGAGAAGGGCAACGCCCTCATCGAGCAGGGAATCATCGAGATCGCCCCTCTCGCATACATGCGCGGGCGCACGCTCAACGACGCCTTCGTCATCCTCGACGAGGCGCAGAACACCACGCCCGAGCAGATGAAAATGTTCCTCACGCGCCTGGGCTTCCGCAACCGCTTCGTCGTGACGGGCGACTGCTCGCAGCGTGACCTCACCGGACCGTCTGGCCTCGTGGCCGCCCGCCGCGCGCTCGAGGGAACCGAGGACATCGCGTTCGTTGACCTGGGCAGGGCCGACATCGTGCGCCATCCGCTCGTGGCCCGCATCGTCGAGGCCTACGAGCGCGCCGAGGCACAGGGACGGGGGAGTGGCGCATGAGTGCATCGATCAACCTGTACTGCGAGGAGGGTTGCGAGCTCGCCATCAGCGAGGACGAGCTCTCTCGCGTGTTCGACCTCGTGCTTTCCGAGGAGGGCGTCGAGCGCACCTGCCTCGTGTCCGTAAGCGTGCTTGGCGAGCAGTCCATGCAGGCGCTCAACGGCGAGTGGCGCGGCATCGAGGCTCCCACGGACGTCATCTCGCTCGAGTGCGAGCGTCCCGATGACCCCGACCTGGGGCCGGAAGAGCCCTGCGAGCTCGGCGACATCGCGATGGCCCCCGCCGTCCTTGCCGCCCAGAGCGCCCGCTTTGGCACCACGCCCGCGGACGAGACGCGCCTCATGGCCATCCACTCGCTGCTCCACCTGCTTGGCTACGACCACATCGAGGAGCGCGACGCTCGCGTCATGGAGGCTCGCGAGGACGAGCTTCTTGCGCTTGCCTGCGGGCGTGAGGTCGTCCACGTCGCCACGACGCGCCACGACGACGACACTCCCCTTCCTGCCCCAGCGGATGATGCCGGGGACGGTGAGGACGCATGATACCGGGATCGAAGGAGAACCATCCCTCGTTTCGCAAGAGCTTCGGCTTCGCCTTCCAGGGCTTCAGGTTCGCCATCAGAAGCGAACGCAACATCAAGGTGATGCTCGCGGGGTTCGTGCTTGCGGTCGTTGCCGGTTTCATCGCGGGGCTTGACGCGGTGCGCTGGGGCATCGTGCTTCTGTGCTGCGGCGTCGTGCTGTGCGCCGAGCTGGTCAACACCTCCATCGAGACCATCGTGGACCTCGTCTCGCCCGAGTATCACCCCCTGGCGGGCCGCGCCAAGGACATCGCCGCCGCTGCCGTGTGGGTGCTGTGCGTGTTCGTCGCGGCTGCGGGCATCATCACGATCGGTTCCGCTCTCATCGGGAAGTTCCTCTAGGAGACACACATGCCTGACACCAAGTTCAGAAGCGGGTTCGTCGCCCTCGTGGGCCGCCCCAACGCCGGCAAGTCCACGCTGCTCAACGCCGCTTGCGGCCAGCGCATCGCCATTACGAGCCCCGTGGCGCAGACCACGCGAAAGCGCCTGCGCGCAGTCGTGAACACGCCGAGCAGCCAGATCGTCATCGTTGACACCCCGGGCCTTCACAAGCCCAAGGACGCACTGGGCAAGGAGCTCAACCGCGCCGCCCTGGGCGAGCTCGCCGACGTCGACGTCGTTGCCATGCTCGTCGACGCCACGAAGCCGGTGGGAACGGGCGACGAGTGGGTGGCCGCCCATGTCGACAAGGCCCACGCGCCCAAGGTCCTCGTGCTCACCAAGGCCGACATCGCCAAGCCCGACCAGATGCAGGCCCAGGTGGAGGCCGCCAGCAAGCTTGCGCACTTCGATGACGTCATCGTCACGAGTGCCACGGAGGGCTTCAACGTTGACGCCTTCCTCGCCCTTGTGAGCGAGAAACTCCCGGAGGGCCCCAAGTGGTTCCCAGACGACATGGACTCCGATGCCACCGAGGAGGACCTCGTGAGCGAGTTCGTTCGCGAGAAGGTCCTGCTCAACTGCCGCGACGAGGTCCCGCACTCCGTTGCGGTCGTCTGCAACGACATCGAGTGGAAGAAGGACGGCCACGCCAGCGTGAGCGCCACGATCCTTGTGGAGCGTGACGGCCAGAAGGGCATCATTGTGGGCAAGGGCGGCTCCATGATCAAGAAAATCGGCATGGCCGCTCGCCCCGACATCGAGCGCCTGCTTGGGGCGAAGGTCTACCTCGAGCTTCGCGTCCAGGTGCGTCCCCAGTGGCGTCGCGACCAGAACGAGATCCGCCGTCTGGGCTACGAGGCGACCGAGTAGCCGTGGCCCGCGGACGCACACGCCATACCTCGGCCATCGTCATCGACCGAACCAAGCTGGGCGAGAGCGACCTCATCCTCACCCTGCTCGAGGCCGACGGCTGCCAGGGCCGTGCCGTGGCAAAGGGCGCGAGAAAGCCCGGAGGCAAGCTCGCGGCGCGCGTCCAGCTCTTCTGCGAGGTCGACCTGCTCCTCGCGCTTGGGCGAAACCTCGACGTGGTCGCGGAGGCCCAGCTCACGTGCCCGCACGCATCCCTCAGGGGAGACCTTGCGCGCGTGAGCGCCGCGAGCGTCGTGTGCGAGGTGGCCCGCCTCACGAGCTTCGAGGACGCACCGGACCCGTTTCTCTTCCCCATCTGCTCTCGGGCACTTCTCGCCTGCGAGCAGGCCCCTGACCAGCCCCATCTCGACGTGGTGGTGGCGGCCTACGTGTTCAAGGTGCTTTCGCACGGGGGCTGGCGGCCAGTCGTGGACTCGTGCGTGGCCTGCGGGGAGCCCTCGGTCACGAGGTTCTCCGCGCTGGCGGGCGGCGGGCTGTGCGAGAGCTGCTCTCGTGAGGTCGAGGGGGCCGAGCCGGTCGATGCGGCTACCCTCGCCTGGGTTGGCGCCCTCGTTGGCTCCACGTTCAACGCGCTGCTCGAGTCGCAAATCGACCCGTCCATGGCGAGCCTGCTTCTGGCGATGGCTCACACGTGGGCGGCAACGCACCTCGACGCGCGTCTTCGCGCCTTCGAGTTCGCGCTCAGCCTGTGACGTCGGAAGCCGGCCCTGGTACCAATGTCGCGCCTCGCATGTGGAGCCGTCTTCACGGTGAGTGTGTGAGCAGTCATTCAGACGTCTGGCTGACTATCATGCCAACCCGTTAAGACGTTTCAGACGGGGGTCCAACCTAAGATGCAAGCTGTTCTCGACGTCGTCATCGACGCCCTCAAGGATACGGCCGAGCTCGTGCCGTTCCTGTTTCTCACCTACGTTGCCGTGAGCCTGCTCGAACTGTTTGCGGGAGACCGAGCCAACGCGGCCATCCAGCGCGCGGGCCATGCAGGCCCGCTCATTGGCGGCATTCTCGGCATCGTTCCGCAGTGCGGCTTTTCCGCCATGGGGGCCATGCTGTATGCCGACCGCATCGCCACGCTCGGCACATTCGTTGCCGTGGTCCTCTCCACTTCTGACGAGATGGTTCCCTTGCTGCTCGCCGAGCAGCTCGATGCCGCCCCGCTCGCTCGGATCCTTCTCACGAAGGCGGTTCTCGGCGTGGTCCTGGGCTTCTGCGTCGACGCGGTGCTTCGCCTCGTGCTCGGCCGCACCTATCTCGCCGCGGATGACGAGGGCGAGGCTGCGGACGAGGCCGTGGGCGAGGATGTGGACCCATCCGCCTACTCCTGCGGCTGTGGCTGTGGCGAGCCGCTCACGCGCGGCCAGATTGCGCAGTGGGTTGTCGTGAACTCCGCGTACCGCACGGCTCAGGTCATCGTCTTCATCTTCGCCGTGACGCTTCTGCTCGATGCGGCCATAGCCTGGGTTGGCGAGGACGCGCTCACGGCGTTCTTCTCGAGCAACGCGGTTCTCTCGACGTTTGCCTCGGCGCTCGTGGGGCTCGTCCCCAACTGCGCGGCATCCGTGGTGGTGACGCAGCTCTACATTGATGGCGCGCTTGGGTTTGCGCCGATGATGGCCGGTACCCTCGTTGCCGGGGGCGCCGGCTACCTCGTGCTGTTCCGTACGAATGACAACGCACGCGAGAACGTCGCCATCGTGGCGCTTATATACGCGCTCGGCGTCTGCGCTGGCCTCGTCATGCTGGCACTGGGCCTCTAGCCTTGGCGTCCGGGCGCGCTGACGGTATAGCTTGCGCCCACCTCGAGCTCGGGCGTGCTGACAACGACGCACGAGAAGGATTTGTTGGGCGAGCAACTTGCGATCTGGCTTCCGCTCTCGTCCGTGACCGTTATGGTGGAGCCGTCCTGCCCCGCGAGCGTCACGAGCATCGACGGCTGGGTGGACGCCTTGCCCATGTTCTGGGCCATGCCAGTGGACCCTGCGGCGATGAGGACCCCGACCGCTATCGTGCCCGTTCCGGCGTAGTCGAGAGCCCCGTCACCGTCACTTGTGGGTCCCGAGACGTACGTCTCGTCATCGTCGGACGCGCCCGATGCGTTGATGCCGTCGTCTGAGGACGTTATCGAGACGTCCCCTCCCGTGACGGTCACGGTGGCGCCCTCGAGCCCCTCATAGCTCTGCGTGATGTCGATGGTGCCGCCAAGAACGTGCAGGTCGGAGTCCGAGTGAATTCCGTCGTCTCCGGCACGAGCACGCCCGCTCCAACCAGCGCGAGCGACGCCATGACGCACACGATCAGGGCGCCGATGTCGACACTTGTCGTGGAGTTGGTTGCAAAGATGGAATCGGTCATGGAGGTCTCCTTTCAGTTGCAGTGGGGGACGAGGGGGAGGGCGTAGGGATGTGCAACAGGCCTCTGGCGGGCTGTTCGGCGGCAGGTACCGATGGCGGCCCCGTATCCATGCGTCCGGCAGGCCATCCCGAACTTTGACCAGGGCCGTTGGACGAGGCCGAGCTCAGAGATGGCATCTGCGAGCCACGCGGGCAGCGCTCGCGAGCTCTTGATCTCGAGGATGGGCAGGCCGTCCTCGAGCAACTGCTCGGTGCCTCCCGTGAGGTCGAGGGCCGGCGCATCCCATCGAGCGCGGACGCGCCGGTCGTAGGTCATGCGCAGGTCGCGGTTGCCGAGCTCGTAGAGCGCCTCGCGGTCATAGGCGATGTAGGCCATGGGTCCAAGGCCGTCGTAGCGGCCCGCCGCGGCACCGATGTCCCTTTCGATCTGCGTGATGGGAGGCTGCTCGCCCCTCAGCAGCGCCAGGGCGTCGCGTAGCCTCATCTGCACCCGCCGCTTGTAGACCACGCCGTTGAGCTTCTTCTTGAGCTCGAGGAACGCGAGCTCGCCAACGTGCGGCTCACCGTAGGCGCGAAGCCTCAGCTTCTCTCGGTAGGAGGGGTGCTCCTCGCAGGTTCGCGCTATCTGGAGCGTTGGCGTGTCGAGGTAGACGCTGCGCACCACGGAGGGCCCGTGCTCGCCGACGAGGCTTTTGGCTAGCTGAAAAGCCCCAGGCACCTCAAGGCGGTGCCCAGTCGATGGAGGACACTCGGCCAGGGCTGGCGTACCTCGATCACGCCCGGGGTGGCGGCGCAGCGCAAGGCCAAGACGAGCTCGTCGGTGGCCTCGGAGACGTTTCTGCGCGCGTGTCCCATCCGGGGACCTTTCATGTGTCGTTCGAGCTGGCCTGCGAGGGGGATGAGGGCGCAGCCCGCAAGCGCGGCCCCCGATTGCTCGAGAAGGCCGCGCAGCCGCTCCATGGCGAGCCTGGCCTCGTCGGTCTCCGCGCCATCACATGCGATGAGCGCGTAGACGAGTGCGCTGGGGGAGAAGCCCGGCAGGTCGACGAGGGTTGGGCGACGTGTGCTCGTCGCGAAGACGACCGCATCGGCATCGCGGGCGTCTTCGACGCGTTGGGGCGCCCCAACGCCGCCGAGACGTGCATAGGCATGCAGCGCGTCGTCGAAGTCCTCGAGCAAAAGGCTCGGCAGCGCGTTTGGATCGTTGCTGGCGCCGAGGTATGCCACGGTTCGCGGCAGGGACCTTATGTGCTCCGAATTCGTCATGGCAACAGCATACGTTCGACTTACGTAGGATGAGCTTTGAATTTGCTCTGCTTCCGGCGCCATATCCGTGGCGGTCTTGTGTTTACGAATCCGTTCGCCCGCGCCTGTGCTATCCTCCTAAAGGTTTGTCAGTTCCCCTCACTTGGAGGCGCGCCCGCACCAGCGGCTCTCCCAGTCTGGGGCGAAATCAGAAGAAAGGTGTCAACATGACCATCTCCAAGGAGCGCAAGGCCGAGCTCATCAAGACCTACGGCAAGAACGAGCATGACTCCGGCTCTGCCCCCGTCCAGGTCGCCATCCTCACCGACCGCATCAAGGAGCTCACCGAGCACATGAAGTCCCACAAGAAGGACTTCCACACCCGCCGCGGCCTGCTCATGCTCGTCGGTAAGCGTCGCCGCCTGCTCTCCTACATCAAGGGCAACGACATCAACGAGTACCGTGAGCTCATCGCCAAGCTTGGCATTCGCGACAATATCCAGTAAGTGGACCTACGGGGCGCCCTCTGGCGCCCCTTTTCATATTGCGTGCCCAAGGGTCTGGGCACAGCGGGCTTGCCCGGGCATTCCGGGCCAGACCAAGCGGTGGCGGGAGCAACCCGCGGCCGGGGCCCGCAGACGGCCCGCCTGCAACGTGGCAGGCGGAGATAAGGGAAAGAAATGGCAAAGGTTACACACGAGTTCGACCTCTACGGCAAGCACTACGTGCTCGAGACCGGCGAGCTGGCCAAGCAGGCCACCGGTGCCGTCCTCGTCAAGCAGGGCGACTCCACGGTGCTCGTCACGGCCGTGGTCTCGAAGGAGCGCAAGGACTACGACTTCTTCCCGCTGACGGTCGACTTCATCGAGAAGATGTACGCCGTGGGCCGCATCCCCGGTGGCTATCTCAAGCGCGAGGCTCGTCCCTCCGAGAAGGCCACCCTCACGGCCCGCATGATCGACCGTCCGCTGCGCCCGAGCTTCCCGGCCGGCTTCCGCAACGAGGTCCAGGTCGTCGCCACCTCGCTCGTCGCCGACCAGGTGAACCCCGTCGACACGATGTGCGTCATGGCCGCCTCCTCCGCGTTCACCGTGGGCGGCGTGCCCTTCGAGGGCCCGCTGGCCTGCGTCCGCATCGGCCGCAACCCCGAGACCGGCGAGTTCATCGTGAACCCGACCTACGAGGAGCGCGACGCCTCCGACCTCGACCTCGAGCTCGCTGGCTCCGACTCCTTCATCTCCATGCTCGAGGCCTCCGCTGACGAGATCTCCGAGGAGGACATGCTCGCCGCCATGGCGTTCGGCCAGGAGGCCATCGCCGCCTTCTGCGAGGAGCAGAAGAAGTTCTTCGCCGAGTACGAGCAGGTCAACGGCTCGATCGTCAAGCGCGAGTACGTCTACGACGAGCCGGTGCCCTACGTCCACGACAAGGTCTTCGCCCACTACGACGAGATGAGCGCCGCGCTCAAGGACGCCGACAAGCTCTCGCGCATCGGCAAGGTCGAGCTGCTCAAGGCCGCCATCAAGGCCGAGTTCACCGAGGAGGAACAGGCTCTCTACAGCCGCGAGATCCCCGTCGAGCTCAAGAGCCTCGAGAAGCATGCCATGCGCTGCATGGTCGTCGAGACCGGCGAGCGCGTTGACGGCCGTGCCGCCGACGAGATCCGCCCGCTCATGGTCAAGCCCGACTACCTGCCGCTTGTGCACGGCTCCGGCCTGTTCCAGCGTGGCCAGACCCAGGTTCTGTCCGTCTGCACCCTCGGCATGCTCAACGAGTGGCAGCGCCTCGACACCATCGAGCCGGTCGACGGCAAGCGCTACATCCACCACTACAACTTCCCGCCGTACTGCACCGGCGAGACGGGCCGCATGGGCTCGCCGAAGCGCCGCGAGATCGGCCACGGCAACCTCGCCGAGCGCGCACTTCTCCCGGTGATCCCCTCCGAGGAGGAGTTCCCCTACACGATCCGCGTGGTCTCCGAGGTCATGGAGTCCAACGGCTCCTCCTCGATGGCCTCTACGTGCGGCTCCACGCTCGCCCTCATGGACGCCGGCGTGCCGCTCAAGCGCCCCGTCTCCGGCATCGCCATGGGCCTCATCCAGGAGGAGGGCAAGACGGTCGTCCTGTCCGACATCCAGGGTCTCGAGGACTTCCTCGGCGACATGGACTTCAAGGTGACGGGCACCGAGCGCGGCATCACGGCCATGCAGATGGACAACAAGGCCACCGGCCTCACGCCCGAGATCCTCTCCCAGGCGCTGCACCAGGCCCACGAGGGCCGCGCCTTCATCCTGAAGACGATGCTCGACGCCATCCCCGCCCCGCGTGAGACGCCCAAGGACACGGCCCCGCAGATCATCACGATCCAGATCCCGACGGACAAGATCCGCGACGTCATCGGCAGCGGCGGCAAGGTCATCCGCGGCATCCAGGACGACACGGGCGCCACGATTGACATCCAGGAGGACGGCAACGTCTTCATCGCCGGCACGGACGGCGCCGCCCAGGACGCCGCCGCTCGCATCAAGGCTATCGTCAAGGTGCCCGAGGTGGGCGAGGAGTACACCGGCCGCGTCGTGGGCATCCAGCCCTTCGGCGCCTTCGTCGAGCTCCTGCCCGGCAAGGACGGCCTGCTGCACATCAGCCGCGTCGCCCAGGGCCGCGTCGACAAGGTCGAGGATGTCCTGGCCATTGGCGACGAGGTCAAGGTCAAGGTCCTCGAGGTCGACGAGAAGGGCAAGATCAGTCTCGACCGTCTCGACAAGCCCGAGGTTCCCGGTGGCTCCAAGGGCGGTCACTCCGACCACCACGAGCCGCGCGGCGAGCGCAAGCCTCGCCGTCACCCCGGTGACAACGGTAACGCCGGCTCCGGCCGCGCCCCGCGCCGCCACCACGAGGGCTAGGCCTCGGCAACGCGCCACAAGGCATGGTAATTAGGTAGAACGCATGGGGGAGGGCTCCACGGAGTCCTCCCCTTGCTGCATAATGAAGAGTCGCGTCAGATGGGCTCCTGCCCGTCTCTCGCCCTGGGGCGCCTTGTGGGCGCACCACCACAGACAAGTAGACGCGGGCTTGCCCGCTTGACGTACACACCTACAACCAAGGAGGTTTACCAAACACATGGCAAAGACCCCGACCCTGAGGATCATCCCGCTGGGCGGTCTGGACGGCATCGGCAAGAACATGACGGCCTTCGAGTGCGGCGACGACATGGTGCTCGTCGACGCTGGCCTGATGTTCCCCGATGACGACCAGCCCGGCATCGACCTCGTCCTTCCCGACTACACCTACGTGCTCGAGAACGAGGAGAAGCTTCGCGGCATCGTCATCACGCACGGCCACGAGGACCACACCGGCGCGCTGCCGTACCTGCTCATGGACCTCACGCACAAGGTGCCCATCTTCTCGAGCAAGCTCACCCTTGGCATGATCGAGGGCAAGCTCGCCGAGCACAACATCAAGTCCCCGAAGTTCCGCGAGGTCACGGATGGTTCTAGCGTGAACCTGGGCTGCTTCTCGCTGCAGTTCTTCGCGATGACGCACTCCATCCCCGGCGCCCTTGGCATCTTCCTCAAGACGCCGGCCGGCACGGTGCTGCACACGGGCGACTTCAAGCTCGACCAGACGCCCATTGACGGCGTGCGCCCCAACTACAACGCCATCAACCGCTTCGGCAAGCAGGGCGTCGACCTCATGCTCTCCGACTCCACGAACGCAAACTTCCCCGGCTTCACGCCGAGCGAGGCCACCGTGGGCGCCTCCCTTCGCCACATCATCAAGAACGCCCCCGGCCGCGTGTTCGTGGCGAGCTTCTCGAGCCACATTCATCGTCTCCAGCAGGTCTGCGACGCCGCCACGGCCGTGGGCCGCAAGGTCGTCGTGACGGGCCGCTCCATGGTCACGAACACCAAGATTGCCCGCGAACTGGGCTACCTCAAGATTGCCGACGAAGACATCATCGACGCCTTCGAGATCAATGACATTCCCGAGGACAAGATCGTCGTGCTGTGCACCGGCAGCCAGGGCGAGCCCCTCTCCGCGCTCGCTCGCATGGCGAACGGCGAGCACAAGAGCCTCTCGATCTGCGAGGGCGATACGGTCATCATCTCGGCGACGCCCGTCCCCGGCAACGAGAAGAGCGTCCAGGGCATCATTAACTCGCTCTCGAAGATCGGTTGCGACGTCTATGACAAGACGAACGTCACGGTCCACGTCTCCGGCCACGGCCGCCAGGAGGAGCTCAAGCTCATGCTGGCCATGGTCCACCCCAAGAACTTCATGCCCGTCCACGGCGAGGCCGTGCACCTTCGCGCGCACGCCAAGCTCGCCAAGAGCATGGGCATGTCCGACGACCATATCTTCATCCTCGACAACGGTGACTCGCTGCAGATGAGGGACGGCAAGGTGTCTCGCGGCCCCAGCTTCGACTCCGGCATCATCTACGTCGACGGCCTGCGCATCGGCGACACCGACCCGGTGGTGCTTCGCGACCGCCAGAAGCTGTCGCAGGATGGCATCGTGACGTGTGTCGTGACCCTCAAGGCCCGCTCGCACAAGGTGGCCGACGTCGACGTCTCGAGCCGTGGCGTGTCGTTCGCCAGCGACGACGAGCTGCTTGCCGGTATCGAGGACACTTGCCGCGCCGCCATCGACAAGAACAACCAGGGGAGCCCGTCGGTGGACGTGCTTCGCAAGGCCGTTCGCAACTCGCTTTCCAACTACCTGTGGTCCAAGACCCGCACGCGCCCGATGATCATCCCGGTCGTCATGGAGGTCTAGCCTCGTGCCAGCCAAACGCAGCTCAAACGCACAAAGGAAGAAGTCTGCGGCCAATTCCGCGGGCTCCGGCATCGCCAACGACCTCATCGGCGTCGGCATCATCGTCGTGGCCATGGCCATGATCGTGTCGCTCGTGTCCCCGTCTTCGGCCATCGTGACCCATGCGATGGCCGAAGGCCTCAGGCTGGGCTTTGGCGAGGGCGCCATCCTCGTGCCCTTCGCGCTCATCCTGTTTGCCATCACGATGTTTCTGCCCACGGACTCCTCGCTTGTGGCGAGGGTCGCCGTGGGCCTGGCGCTCGTGGTGCTCTCCGCGCTGTCGATGCTCTCCATCCTCGTTCCTGGTGCCGATGCCCAGCCCGAGATGGTGCTTGAGGCGAACAACGCCGTGGCCTACGGCGGCTACGTGGGCTCCGGGGTCGCATGGCTGCTGCTTACCTACATGGGTCAGCTCGTGGGCATGGTCTTGCTCATAGGCATGGCCGTGTGCGGCATCGTCGTGTGCGGGTTTTCCATCTCCAACCTTGTGCTTCGCATCCGCAACTCCCTTGGCGTGGCCGCGGAGCACCTGGCGGCCGCGCACGAGAGCCACGGCACGCGCAGGCGCGAGGCCCGCGAGGCCAATGCCTCTGCCCCCTGGGATGACGTAGAGGTGGCTGAGCCCGAGACGGCCGTCATGGAGGAGCCCGAGACGAGCTTCATCGGCTCGCGCAAGACGAGCGTGCTTCGACGTGGCGCCAATAAGACCACACGCATGGACCACGCCACCGGCACGCGCGAGATGGAGGGCATGGGCGAGCAGACTCCCGCCGAGCCCAAGACGACGCTGCTTGGTCGCAAGCGGCGAAAGAAGGACAAGGTCGAGGCACCCGCCGATTCCCAGCCCTTCGATGCCGCCGCGACCCTTGCCGCCGCCAACGTCGACCCCACGCTCTGGGATACCCCCTTCGAGCCTCCCGTGGCCCCGGCCTCTTCAAAGGCCAGCATGAAGCAGCCCGTTTCCGAGAAGCCCGAGACCTCGCCTGTCGAGAACGTGGCTGAGACCACAGACCCTGCCGTGCCGGACTTCCTGCTGGCCGCTGCCGCCAAGAACGGCGCTGCCGCCCAGCCCAAGGCCGAGAAGCCCAGGCCTGGTCGAGGAAGTCGTGTCAAGCAGCAGGCGGCCCCAGACGCGCCCGTCCGTCCCGGCGACGACTCCGACGACTTCACGCTGCCGCCGCTGTCGCTTCTCAGCAGCAATCCCAATTCGGCGAGCTCCGCCAGCACGGATTCCGAGCTCGAGCGCACCGCGCAGCGCCTTCAGTCGACGCTCGAGGAGTTTGGCCTCACGAGCCGCGTTTCTGGCTGGACCGCCGGTCCTCTCGTTACCACGTTCAAGATCGAGATGGGCGAGGGCGAGCGCGTCAACAAGATCACGAACCTGCAGGACGACATCCAGCTCTCGCTCGCCTCGGAGTCGGTGCGCATCTTCGCGCCCATCCCGGGCACCTCGCTCGTGGGCATCGAGATCCCGAACAAGAAGCGCCAGAACGTGTGCCTGGGTGACGTTTTGCCCTATGCGCAGGGAGGGCCGCTCGAGTTTGCCATCGGACGAGACTCCGAGGGGTCTCCCGTCGTGGCCGACCTCGCGCGCATGCCGCACATGCTCGTCGCGGGCACCACGGGCTCGGGCAAGTCGGTGCTCATCAACGCCATCATCATGTCGCTCATCATGCGCACGACGCCCGAGCAGGTTCGCCTCATCCTCGTGGACCCCAAGCGCGTCGAGTTCTCGTGCTACGCGGGCCTACCGCACCTCTACGTTCCCGTCGTGACCGAGCCAAGGCAGGCGGCGAGCGCCCTTCAGTGGGCCGTCACCGAGATGGACCGCAGGCTCAAGGTCTTCGAGCGTGCCGGTGCGAGGGACGTCAAGGTCTACAACAAGATGGTCGAGGACGGCAAGTTCGCTGACATGGAGAACCCGCCCAAGCCCATGCCCTACCTCGTCATCGTCATCGACGAGCTCAGCGACCTCATGATGGTCGCCGGCAAGGACGTCGAGGCCTCCATCGTCCGCATCGCCCAGCTGGCCCGTGCCGCGGGCATCCACCTCGTGCTTGCCACGCAGCGCCCCTCGGCAGACGTCGTCACGGGACTCATCAAGTCCAACGTCGACACGCGCGTGGCGCTCAAGGTGTCCTCGTCCATCGACTCCCGCGTCATTCTCGACCAGACGGGCGCGGAGCGACTCATGGGCAGGGGAGACATGCTCTTCCGCAAGGCGGGCGGCGTCCTGCGCCGCGTCCTTGGCGCCTATGCGAGCGACGAGGAGATCGAGAACGTCGTGTCCTTCATCCGTGACCAGCGCGAGCCCGAGTACCACGACGAGATCCTCTCTGCCGTGGCACCGGCCCAGCCCGGAAGCGCCGCCACGGCCGATGACATGGACGAGGACGACCCGCTCGTCTGGGAGGCCGCTCAGGTTGTTGTGGACTCTCAGCTAGGTTCGACGTCTGGACTCCAGCGCCGGCTCAAGGTGGGGTACGCTAGGGCAGGAAGAATCATGGACAACCTGGAACGGAAGGGCGTCGTTGGACCCCCCGACGGCTCCAAGCCAAGAGATGTGCTGCTCGACGCCGACGGGCTCGAGGAGCTTCGTGCGGCCGAGGCCGCGTTTAGGGAGGTGTAGCCAACATGCAGCGTCCGCAGTTTGCCGAGCTTCTGGCGAGCAGGCGTCATCAGCTGAGGCTCTCCATCCCTCAGGCGGCCCGCGTGCTCAGGATGCGCGAGAGCGTGCTTGAGGCGTTTGAGCTTGGCGACTTCGATCACCTGCCCGCACTTGGATATGCCCAGGGCATGGTCGCGAGCTATGCCCGCTACCTTGGCCTTGACCCTCGCCGCATCACTGAGCTCTACGAGAGGGAGCACGCCGAGTACGTGGCGGGCGTCACCGGTAGGGCCCCCACCGGCCTTGCCCGCCTGGCAGACGAACCTGGTCATGACGGTCCCGCCTCGGCCGCGAGCCAGGCTCGCTCCACCACGACGGGCCTCGCGTTGGCTCGAACCTCGGGTTCGGGCTACGGGGCCCCGTCTGGCTACTCGGCGCAGGGTGCCTACAACCCGCGCGGTTCGTATGGCTCGAGCTACTCGAGCTCGTACGGCTCTCTCGCAGACAGGCGCTACACCACGAGAAACCCCAACGACTACGATGATCGCGCCCGCCGTCAGCAGGCGGGTCGTGCCCGTCGCGCCCGCGATGCCTATGTGGACGACTGCCAGCGTGGCCGCGACGCGGGCTCCGGCACTTCCCGCGCGAGGTCTTCTCGCACGGGCTCCCGCTACGGGGACGACATCCAGACCCGTCGCGTTGACTCCGGACAGTATCGCGACGACCTGCGCTTTGGCTCAGACGCGCGTCCGTATCGCCCCTCGTCCACGCGTGCCGGCCGAGAGGGGAGCCGCAACATCTCCGCGCCCGTCCGCCCCAACGTGCGTCGCCAGGCCCCCAACAGGGACCGCAACCGCGACCCGCGCAACAGGGGCCGTCGCAACGAGCCCCAGCGCAGCGGCATCGCCGGCGTCATCGACTCCATCGCGTCTGACCCGAGGCGCGCGGCCGTGGTGCTTTCGGTGCTGCTCGTGGTGCTGCTCGTCGTTATTCTCACGTTCTCGATCCGCTCCTGCGCCTCGTCGAAGGTCGACAACAGCAAGGTGAACGTCGTGACCGCCGTGACGAGCGAGGCTGCGTCCACCTCTGCCACCACGACTTCTGCCGCCGAGCAGCAGGCGCTCTCCGAGGCCGCCGCCAAGAAGGCCGCCTCCGCGGCCGCTGCCGCCACGCGGGAGACGAAGGTCACGGTGAGCGTCGCGGACGGGGCCACCACCTGGGTCGAGATTACGTGCGATGGCGAGCAGAAGGTCGCCGAGTCCATCACGGGCTCGTGGTCGCAGGAGTACAGCCCCAAGAAGTCGCTCGAGATCAGGGTGGGCGACCCGAGCGTCGTGACTGTCGAGAAGAACGGCGAGCGCCAGACCTTCTCGGGCAAGTCCGCCGGCACCTCGACCCTCACGATCGAGGGCACGGATCCCGAGGCGGCCACCACAGCCAGCACCACCAGCTCCTCGGACTCCGGCTAGTCAGACTCCTCCGAAGGCGGCACGAGCGGCGAGTAGGCCGCGTTCGCATGAACTTGCTCACGGGCGCAGACCCGAGAAAGGAACAGACATGGCCAAGGACTCGAGCTTTGACATCGTCTCCACGGTGGACATGCAGGAGGTAGACAACGCCGTCCAGCAGACCGCGCGCGAGCTCACGCAGCGCTACGACCTCAAGGGCTCTGGCTCGAGCGTCGAACTGTCCAAGCCCGATGCCACGATCACGGTTGCCGCGCCTGCCGAGTTCGTCTCCAAGCAGGTCATCGACATCCTTAACGGCAGGCTCGTCAAGCGTGGGGTTGACCTCAAGAGCGTGAGCTGGGACAAGCCCGTTTCCGCGTCAGGCGACTCCGTGCGCGTCGTCGGCCATGTGGTCCAGGGCATCGACAAGGAGTGCGCCAAGAAGATCTCCAAGGACATCCGTGATCTTAAGCTCAAGGTCAAGGCCCAGATAGACGATGACAAGCTCCGCGTCACGAGCCCTTCCAAGGATGCGCTTCAGCAGGTCATCACGCATCTTCGCTCCCAGGACTACGGCATCCCGCTGCAGTTCAACAACTACCGCTAGCCCCTCAAGTCCCGGGCGTCCCCATAGGGTCCCGGGGCTTGCCATGTACCGTCTCTCTCCCCAGAAAGGCAATCCATGTCACTCGAGCAACAGGGGACCTCGCAGTCCCCGGCCATCCTGTTCGTTACGCTTGGCTGCGCCAAGAACGAGGTCGACACCGACCGCATGCGCAGCCTGCTGCTTCGCGCCGGCTATTCCGAGACCGCTGACGCCGACGCAGCAGACGCCGTCATCGTCAACACGTGCTCATTTCTCGCGAGCGCCACGTCCGAGAGCATCGAGCGCACGCTCGAGCTTGCCGAGGCCAACACCGAGGGCGTGCGCGAGCGTCCCATCGTGATGTGCGGCTGCGTTCCCTCCCGCTACGGCGATGACCTTCCCGCCGAGCTTCCCGAGGTGGCCGCGTTCGTGCGGGCCGATGCCGAGGATGGCATCGTGTCGGTGATGGATGGCGTGCTGGGCCGTAAGTCCGTCGTGCCCGCGGCCGAGGGCGCCGCGGCAGGACCGCTCGCCGCGCCGCTGCGCACGGTCGAGGGCGCGAGCGCCTATGTGAAGATCTCCGACGGCTGCGACCGCTTCTGCTCGTTCTGCGCCATCCCCTACATTCGCGGCCGCTACGCGTCTCGCCCCTACGCAGAGATCGAGGGCGAGGTCCGCGCGCTTGCCGAGCAGGGCGTCCGCGAGTTCGTGCTCATCGGCCAGGACACGGGCATCTGGGGCCGTGACCTGGGGGAGGGCGACACGCTTGCGAGCCTGCTCACGAGGCTCGCGCAGGTGGTTCGCCCCTACGGCGCATGGCTGCGCGTGCTGTACCTGCAGCCCGAGGGCATGACCGACGAGCTCGTCGCTGCCATTCGCGACACGCCCGAGGTGCTTCCCTACATCGACATCCCCATCCAGCACTGCAACGCCCGCGTGCTCAAGAGCATGAACCGCTCGGGCAGCGCCGAGGAGTTCTCCGAGCTCTTCGCGCGCCTTCGCGCAGAGATTCCGGGCATGGTGCTGCGCACGACGGGCCTCGTGGGCTTTCCCGGCGAGACCGAGGAGGAGTACGAGGAGCTTCTCGACTTCATCCAGGCCGAGGAGTTCGACTACACGAGCGTTTTCTCCTACTCTCCCGAGGAGGGCACGCGTGGCGCCGAGATGGACGGCCAGATTGACGACGACGTGAAGCTCGAGCGCGCCCAGGGACTCATCGACGTTGCCGAGGAGCTTGGCTTCTCCGCCACGGCCAAGCACGTGGGTGAGGTCGTCGACGTGATCATCGACGGTATCGACACCGATGGCGATGCCCCCGAGCTCATCGGCCACACCTGGTTCCAGGCCCCCGACTGCGATGGCGCCGTGCATATCGCAGAGGGCGAGGCGTCCGTTGGAGACGTGGTCCGCGTGCGCCTCACCGAGTCGTTCTGCTATGAGCTCGAGGGAGAGATCGTGGACCCCGGGGATGAGGAGGCCTAAGGTCGTGAGCGAGAAGAAGAACTCGTCTGGCATGTGGACGCCGGCAAACATCGTCACGTGCATCCGTGTGGTGTTCGTGCCCGTGTGGCTGCTCATGGCCCAGCTGCTTGGTGGCGTAGGCACCGGCGGCATCGCCGTGTTCGTTGCCTTTTGCCTGCTTTCCCTCACCGACAAGCTCGACGGCTACCTCGCGCGCAGCCGAAACGAGGTGACGACGTTTGGCAAGTTCCTCGACCCGATCGCCGACAAGCTCGTCGTCATCGTGGCCCTGTGCTACCTGCTCGAGACGGGTGCTCCCGTCACGTGGGCGTTGCTCGTGATCGTGTCCCGCGAGTTTCTCGTGAGCGGGCTTCGCATGGTCGTTGCCACGAAGGGCATCGTCATCGCGGCCGGCAACCTCGGCAAGTGGAAGACGGCCACGACGATGGTGTCAATCTGCGGAGCGCTCCTTGCGCAGGCACTCGACAGCTACGAGCTCATGTGCGTCTCGTACGTGCTGCTTGCGGTTGCCGTGGTGCTCACCATCTGGAGCGGGACCGATTACTTTGTGAAGTCGTGGGGGGCACTTGCAGACGATGAGCCTTCCGGTGATGGCGACGAGAAGGCTCCCACGTGGGACGACGCCGTGGCCCTCGCTGCGGAGGTGCTCGAGGACGCCCGCGAGCGTGGCTTGAGCGTGGGGACGGCCGAGAGCTGCACGGGCGGCCTCGTCGAGGCGTCGCTCACGGCCGTGCCGGGCTCATCTGACGTGGTCATGGGTGCCGTTGGCTCCTATGCGTGTTCCGCCAAGGAAGCGCTGCTGGGCGTGAGCCACGAGACGCTCGAGCGCGTCGGTGCCGTCTCCAGCGAGTGCGCGAGCGAGATGGCCAAGGGCGCCTGCACCGCCCTGGGATGCGACGTCTCCGTGAGCGTTACGGGCATCGCGGGCCCTGGTGGCGCGGTTCCCGGCAAGCCCGTTGGCCTCGTCTGGTTTGGCGTGAGCAACGGTGCCGAGACGCGTACGGAGTCCGTTGTGTTCCCCGGCGACCGCTCCGAGGTCAGGCTGCGCTCCGTCATGCATGCGCTCGGCCTTCTCAAGGGTATGTGCGCGGGAACTGCCGCTCGCAGCTAGGCGGGTGCCGCTCGGCGGATTGTTCGTGCGGCAAATTCTCTTTATTTTCGGGCATCTAGCTGCGGTGTTAGACCTCAGTTAGATGCCCGTCAGGTTTTTGGCGCCTTGCGTGTCCTAAGCTCCTCTCAAGTGTTTGACCACGAACGATTGTTCGCGTATCATGTCGGGAGGAAGCAATGGAAGGGAACGAGATGGCAAAGTCCAACGCGGTTTCGCGAGAGATTCACGCCCCAACCACGGGCGAAGAGCGCACCAAGATGATCGAGTCCACCACGGCCGAGATTGAGAAGAAGTTCGGCAAGGGTGCGATCATGAAGTATGGCGAGGGCGGTCCGGACCTCCACGTCGAGGCCATTCCCACCGGTTCCCTTGCGCTTGACGTTGCCCTTGGCATCGGCGGCGTCCCCAGGGGCCGCATCGTGGAGATCTATGGCCCAGAGTCCTCGGGCAAGACCACCCTCTCGCTTGAGATTCTCGCGGAGGCCCAGGCCATGGGTGGCGTCGTCGCCTTCATCGACGCCGAGCACGCGCTCGATCCTGGCTATGCCGCCCGCATTGGCGTGGACATCGACGAGGTTCTCATTTCTCAGCCTGACACCGGTGAGCAGGCCCTTGAGATCTGTGACATGCTCGTGCGCTCCGGCGCCATTGACGTCGTCGTCGTCGACTCGGTTGCGGCGCTCGTTCCCCGTGCAGAGATCGAGGGCGAGATTGGCGATACCACAGTGGGCCTGCAGGCCCGTCTCATGAGCCAGGCCCTTCGCAAACTCGCCGGCTCACTCTCCAAGTCCAACACCACCTGCATCTTCATCAACCAGCTGCGTGAGAAGATCGGCATCATGTTCGGCAATCCTGAGACCACGCCGGGCGGCCGCGCACTCAAGTTCTTCTCGTCGGTGCGCATGGACATTCGCCGCATCGACACGATCAAGCAGAGCGGCGACATCGTGGGCAGCCGCGTCCGCGTCAAGGTCGTCAAGAACAAGGTTGCGCCTCCCTTCAAGACCGCCGAGTTCGACATCATGTATGGCACCGGCATCTCCAAGGAGGGCTCGATCTTGGACCTCGGCGTCGAGGATGAGATTGTGAACAAGTCCGGCGCCTGGTACACCTATGAGGGCGAGCGCCTTGGCCAGGGCAGGGAGGCAGCCAAGGAGTTTCTGCGTACCAATCCCGACCTCAGGGACGAGATTGAGTCGCGCGTCCGCGAGGCGGCCGGGCTCGCTCCGCTCGATGGCGTGGAGCCAGCGTCTGCTGAGGCTGCGGATCTTGATGGCGAGTAGGTCCTCACGGGGCACTCGAGGCAATTCGACGAGGGGTCCTCGCACGCACGAGGGCCCCTCGGGCTTTAGCTGGACGGTGAGCTATCCGGAGCGTGCGGCGGCTCCCATGGGGGCAAGAAAGCCGCAGGCCACCATCGTGGTCGAGGGGTCAGAGCCCATACGTCTTCCCGTGTCCGTGGCTCGCAAGCTCGAGGCCTCTGACGCTCCCATGCCTTCCAGTCGAGCCGAGCTCCTCTACAACATGCGCGTGGCGGCAGACGAGTGCGCCTGGGCAAAGCTCATTGACCTCGTCTCTCGCAGGGACTACTCGTCCCAGGAGGCCGCGGAGCGCCTCGTCCGCGAGGGCTACTCGTCTGCGTGCGCTCAGCGCGTGGTGAAGCGTGCCGTTTCATCCAGAATCGTCAATGATGCCAGGTTCGCCGAGTATTTCATTCGAGCAAAGGTCGCCGCGGGCTGGGGACCCATGCGCATAGAGCGCGAGCTGTCGCGTAGGGGAGTGTCGGCGCAAGACGTTGCCGGCTGGCCCGAGGAGTTCTTTGGCGACGAAGGACCGGAGCAGCGGGCCCGCGAGCTGCTTGAGTGCAAGGCCGTCCCCAGCGTTAACGCCTATCCAAAGCTCGTGAGGTTTCTCGTCTCACGAGGCTATCCGATCTCTGTCGCCAAGGCTGCGGTGAGCGAGCGACTCGCAGATGAGGGGCAGGAGTAGTCGCGTATGTGCCGTATTTCTGTCCTGGTTTCGTCTCGTTGACGTAATGAGCTGGTAAACCTAAAATGTAGAAACCATTTGGGTATCTCTCGTCCGCCGTGACGTTTCATGGCGAACGTTCTTTTTGTTCGTTTAGCTGCGATTTGACGCATATAGACGCCGGGAGCCACTCGGATGGTGGGTTCTGCCCTTGTCGGCAGTCTCCTGAACATCTCTTGTAGTTTCGTGATCCTAGGAGTCGGTATGCCACTCGCCATCATTGCGGCACTCGTCGCACTCGTTGTGGGTTTCTTCATCTCCCACGTCATCGTTAACGGCCAGAACTCGGCCAAGGTCCAGGATGCCAATCGCCAGCTCAGCGAAGCTCAGCAGCGCGCCGAGCAGATCTGCGCTGACGCCGAGCGCCAGGCCGAGACCACGAAGAAGGAGGCCGTGCTCGCCGCCAAGGAGGACATCCTTAAGCAGCGCCAGGCAGCAGAGGCCGAGGAGAAGCAGCGCAAGAGCGAGCTTCACTCCCTTGAGAGCCGCATCATGCAGCGCGAGGAGTCTCTTGACCGCCGCAATGACGCGCTTGACCGTCGCGAGCACCAGCTCTCCAGCCAGGCCGGTCAGCTCGACCGTCGCCAGAGCGACCTCGAGGGCCTCGTGAAGAAGCAGACGAGCGAGCTCGAGCGCATCGCGACGCTTTCCCAGGACGAGGCCCACAAGGAGCTCCTCGACCGCGTCCGTAAGGATACGGTTCGCGAGGAGGCCCAGATTCTTCGTGAGAGTGAGCAACGCACCCGTGCGCAGGCAGACAAGACGGCCCGCGAGATCGTGACGACCGCCATCCAGCGCTGTGCCGCCGACCAGGCCGGCGAGGTCACGGTCACGTCCGTGCACATCCCCTCTGACGACCTCAAGGGCCGCATCATCGGCCGTGAGGGTCGTAACATCCGTACGTTCGAGCAGGTCTCCGGCGTCTCCCTCGTCATTGACGACACGCCCGAGACGGTCCTGCTCTCGAGCTTCGAGCCGGTTCGTCGCGAGACGGCCCGCGTCGCCCTTGAGAACCTCATCGCCGACGGCCGCATCCACCCCGCTCGCATCGAGGAGATGTACAAGAAAGCAGAGACGCTCGTGAACCAGCGCGTTCAGGAGGCTGGCGAGCAGGCTGCCTTCGACGCCGGCATCCACGACCTTCACCCTGAGATCATCAAGACGCTCGGTGCCCTTCGCTACCGCACCTCGTTTGGCCAGAACGTCCTTCAGCACTCCAAGCAGGTCTCCGAGCTCTGCGGGATCATGGCCTGCGAGCTTGGCCTTGACCCCACGGCCGCCAAGCGTGCTGGCCTTCTCCATGACCTCGGCAAGGCCATCGACCACACGGTCGAGGGTCCCCACGCCGTAATCGGTGCCGACCTTGCCCGTCGCTATGGCGAGCGCCCCGAGATCGTTCATGCCATTGAGGCTCACCACGCCGACGTCGAGCCCAACACGATTCTTGACCAGCTCGTCATGGCCGCCGACGCCATCTCCGCCGCACGTCCGGGCGCCCGCCGCGAGAGTGCTGAGACCTACATCAAGCGCCTCCAGAAGCTCGAGGAGATCTCGAACGCACACGAGGGCGTCGAGCGCACCTATGCCATGCAGGCTGGCCGCGAGCTTCACGTCATGGTTCAGCCCGAGAAGATCTCCGATGCCCAGGCTACGGTTCTCGCGCATGACATTGCCAAGCAGATCGAGGACGAGATGGAGTACCCGGGCCAGGTCCGCGTCGTGGTCATCCGCGAGTCCCGTGCGGTTGACGTCGCCAAGTAGCGACGCCTTCTGATCTCATGGCGAGCACGTCACATACCGATATCAGCGAGGGTACGGCCAACGCCGCGCCCTCGCTTGTCGACTTTGTCGCAGCCGTCTCAGGGGACACCGCGGTCCGCGTCGAGGAGTCGCTGGGCGACGGCTTTGTTCGCCTCCGCGTTGGCGAGGCCGAGCGGCGCCAGGCAAAGCACGACATCCGCTGCATAGAGGACGTCGTCATCGAGATGCTGCGCAACTCCAGGGACGCCGGGGCCCATCGCATCCTTGTCGCCACGTCCCGAGAGGGCGACGCTCGCTCGCTCGTCATGGTCGACGACGGCTCTGGTGTCCCCGACTCCATGCGCGAGCGCATCTTTGACGCCCGCGTCACCTCCAAGCTCGACACGGTCCATATGGATCGCTGGGGCGTTCACGGCCGAGGCATGGCGTTGTTCTCAATCAGGGAAAACACACGATCAGCTCGCGTCATGGCCTCTGGAAAGGGTCTTGGCTCCTCCATCCGGATCGAGGCAGATGCGTCTGCCCTTCCCGAGCGCAAGGACCAGAGCACCTGGCCCACGATTGGCAAGGGCGATGAGGGCCAGACGCAGCTCAGGGGTCCTCACAACATCATTCGCACCTGCTGCGAGTTTGCCCTGGAGGAGCGTCCCGACTGTGAGGTATACCTCGGCTCTGCCGCCGACGTCTTGGCAACGGCCCGAGCACTTGCCGAGCAGAGCCCCGACCGCTCGCGCCTTTTGTTCGTGGATGATCCCTCGGAAGCCTCCGTCATTGAGCGTCCCGCTGTTGCGGGAGACGCCCATGAGCTCGCGGACGTTGCTCGCGACATGGGCCTGCCCATCTCCGAGCGTACGGCCCATCGCATTCTGGCAGGCCAGATCAAGCCTTTGAGGCCCGTGGCGTCTCGGCTCCTCCACCATGGGGGAACGCCGGGACCTCAAAAGGTGGACCTGGCCATGGACCGCCGCGGCCTTAAGATCGCGCAGGACGACATTGACGAGTTCTCGCGTACCATGGAGAGGGCCTTCGACCTCATTGCCGAGCGCTATTATGTGGGGCTTTCCGGCGAGCCAAGGGTCAACGTGACGAAGGACAAGATTACCGTTACATTTGACCTCGAGAAGGAAGACTAACGCTTGGCTCTTTGCCTGGCGCATAGAATAAAACATACAAAAACGCAGCTACTTGCAGTAGAAACGCAGCTAGGAGCAATACAACATGGACTACCTGAAGGTTTCGAGCAAGTCCTCTCCTGCTTCAGTTGCCGGCGCCATTGCCGGCATGGTCAAGGATGGGGTGCCCGTCAACATCCAGTCGGTGGGCGCCGGTGCGGTCAACCAGGCCATCAAGGCCGTTGCCATCGCGAGGGGCTTTCTCATCCCCACGGGCGTAGACATATCGTGCGCGCCCACGTTCTCAGACATCGATATCGACGGACAGAGCCGCACGGCCATTCGCATCGCCGTCTATGTCCACAGGCTTTCTCCGTCGGACGCTACGACCATCGAGCAGGGCGCTGGAAAGGTGGCTATCTAGTGAGCAACATCACGTCCCTTGCCGGACTCACGTACCACGTTAAGACGTTCGGCTGCCAGATGAACCTTCATGACTCCGAGCGCGTCTCTGGCCTTCTTGGGTCTTGCGGCTGCCTTGAGGTGGCCTCGCCTGATGAGGCCGACATCGTGGTTTTCATGACGTGCTGCGTGCGCGAGAAGGCAGACACCCACCTCTACGGCCAGGTCTCCGCCATGGTCAGTGCGCCCGAGTCCCCTCATGGCCGCAGGGTCGTCTGCATCGGTGGCTGCATAGCCCAGCGCGACGGCTCCGACATCCGAGAGCACATGAGAAACGTTGACGTGGTGTTTGGCACTCGAGCCATCGCCAGTCTTCCCGAGCTCATTCTCGAGGCGCTCAACGGTTCCAAGAAGAGCGTCTTCGCCGATACGAGCGAGGACGATCCCCGTTTTTCCTCGGACCTTCCCAGCAGGCGCGAGGACACCTGGCACGCATGGGTCCCCATCATGACGGGATGCAACAACTTCTGCAGCTACTGTATCGTGCCCTACGTTCGTGGCCGCGAGCGCGACCGTGCCTTCGAGGACGTCGTCGATGAGGTCCGCAGGCTTCATGAGGACGGCGTTCGCGAGGTGTGCCTTCTCGGCCAGAACGTTAACTCCTTCGGTCGTCAGCGTTACGGCTCTCCACGCTTTGCCGAGCTTCTTCGCGCGGTGGGGGAGACGGGCATCGAGCGCATTCGCTTCACGAGCTCGCATCCCAAGGATCTCTCCGACGAGACGATCGCCGCCATGGCCGAGACGCCCGCCGTTATGCCGCAGCTCCACCTTGCCGTTCAGAGCGGCTCCACCCGCGTGCTCAAGGCGATGAACCGCCACTACACGCGCGAGGACTACCTCGCTCTCGCCGAGCGCATCAAGGCTGCCAACCCCGGCATCGCCCTCTCCACGGACATCATCGTGGGCTTCCCCGGTGAGATCGAGGAGGACTTCGAGCAGACCATGAGCCTCGTGAGGGAGGTCGGCTTCTCCTCTGCCTTCACGTTCATCTACTCCAAGCGCCCGGGAACGCCTGCCGCCAAGATCGACGATCCCACTCCGCGCGAGGTCATCCAGGAGCGCTTTGACAGGCTTGCCGGGCTCGTTGCCGATTTGGCTCACGAGGCCAACCAGGTCGAGCTTGGTCACACGGTCGAGGCGCTGGTCGAGGGGCCGTCCAAGAGGGATGACCGCATCCTCGTGGGCCACAGCCCCAAGAACAAGACCGTTCATTTTGAGGTTCCCGAGGGTCATCGAGCCGAGGACCTCGTGGGCAAGTTCGTTGACGTCAAGGTCGAGGAGGCCCGCACGTGGTATCTGCGTGGCCCCATGGTTGGCGACTCCAGGTGATCATGTCTGCTGACCCCGTGAGCCCCGGCTCTCCGGTCATCTGCATCGTGGGACCTACGGCCTCTGGCAAGAGCGCCCTTGCCGACGAGGTGGCCCTTCGCCTGGGCAGCGACGTCATCTCCGTCGACTCGATGCAGGTCTATCGGGGCATGGACATAGGTACGGCTAAGACGCCCCCGAACAAGCGCCTGGTTCCGCTCCAGATGGTCGACGTCGCCGATGTGTCGCAGGATTATTCCGTTGCGATGTTTCAGGCGGACGCCCGAAGGCTCGTCGACGAGCGAAGAGGCGCTGGCCGTGCTGCCATCCTGTGTGGAGGCACGGGGCTGTACCTCGATGGCGTGATTGACGTCATGGAGTTCCCCTCGGGGGCTACGCATGGGGGGAGCCGGTCTCGGTACGAGTGCTATCTCGAGCAGCATGGGCCCCAGGCACTCTGGGGGCTGCTCGAGAAGCGAGACCACGCAAGTGCAGAGGCCATTCACCCCAACAACTCGCGTCGCGTCGTACGGGCGCTTGAGATGAGCGACGAGGGGACGAGCTACGCAGAGCAGCTTTCGGGTCTCAAGTCGAGGCGACCCTACTATCCCACTCAGATGTGGGGCATCTCGATGAAGCGCGAGAGGCTCTACGCTCGCATCGATGCGCGTGTTGACGCCATGATGGCCGAAGGGCTCCTTGACGAGGTTCGAGGGCTCGTCGAGGCGGGATATGGCCAGGATCTCACGTCTCGCCAGGCCATTGGGTACAAGGAGGTCTTGGCGTACTTTGACGGGAAGTGTTCCCTTGACGAGTGCGTGGAGCTCATCAAACGTCGCTCTCGCAGGTATGCCAAGCGCCAGCTTTCCTGGCTGAGGCGAGACGGACGCGCTCATTGGCTTGACATGGACGAGCTCAATTCAAGTCAGGCTGCCGATCTTGTTGTCGGTGCGTATGAGGACGCCACCCGCTCGTAAGAGGCGAGCGGCATAGTTGAGGGGGAGAGCTCTACGGGTCGATTCAAGCAGATGTCCACGGCTCCCGTTCCAGAGCGAACGGTTGTCGTGGGAGTTGATACCGGCAGGACCGACTGGCCGCTGAAGGAGTCCCTGGACGAGCTCGAACGCCTGGTCGAGACGGCCGGAGGTGTCGTCGTCGCTCGCGAGACCCAGAAGCTTGACTCGCCCATCCCCAAGACGTTCGTGGGCTCGGGAAAAGCCAAGGAGCTAGCTGACCTCGTGCGGCGCATGGACGTGGACGTGGTTGCCTTCGACGACCAGCTGTCCCCATCTCAGCAGGCCAATCTCGAGCGAATCTTTGGAGAACCAGTCAAGGTGATTGACAGGACGGCTCTCATCCTTGACATCTTTGGGCGGCACGCCACGACGCGAGAGGGTGCCCTTCAGGTGCAACTCGCCCAGCTTCAGTATGTCCTTCCTCGGCTTAGGGGCATGTGGAGCCATCTCATGGGCGAGCAGACCCGCGGCGGCATTGGCAGCCGATTTGGCCAGGGCGAGAGCCAGCTCGAGGTTGACCGAAGGCTCGTGCGCGACCGCATCGCCTCACTGAGGCGAGAGCTCGCTCGCCTCGAGACGCGTCGCAACACGCAGAGCAAGGCACGCTGGGATTCCGGGATCTATCGCGTGGCGCTTGCCGGATATACGAACGCGGGCAAGTCGACGCTTCTCAACGCGCTCACGGACTCCAAGGTATATGCCAAGGACGAGCTGTTTGCCACGCTTGACCCAACCACGCGCTCCATCGACCTTGCCGAGGGCCGCAAGATCACCCTCACGGACACGGTCGGGTTCATCCAAAAGCTACCGACGACGCTTGTGGAGAGCTTCAAGTCCACGCTTGCCGAGGTGCGCGCCGCCGACCTCGTTCTTGAGGTGGTGGATGTCCATGATGCCAACTGGGAGCAGAAGGTACGCGCGGTCGAGGACATTCTGGCCCAGATTGGGGCTAGCGACATTCGGCGCGTTCTCGTGTTCAACAAGTGTGACCTGCTCGATGAGGAGTCGCTCTCTGGTCTTAGAGCGCAGAACCCCTCCGCTGTCTTTGTGTCTGCCGAGACTGGAACCGGTCTGTCCGGACTCCTTCACAGGATTGCGTCTGAGGCAAGTGCGGGCGACGTCACACTCACGGCTCTCGTTCCGTATGAGAAGGGGATGCTTGTCAAGATGGTTCATGAGCGTTGCCAGGTCATTCGCGAGCAGTACCAGGAGAACGGTTTGCTCGTGACGCTCAAGGCGGGAGGGCGCATGGCTGCCACGCTTCGTCCGTATGAGGTGGGGGAGTAGCTAGCGTCCGAATGCGAGTGTGAGGACGAGCAGAATGAGGGGCTGGTGGATAACATAGACTTCCAACGCATGCCTGCCAATAAACTCCAGCGGCCTGCATCTGAGCCTAGACAGCGCCTCCGTTGCATGGCCGCTCTTCTGTATGATCCCACCCAGGAAATAGCCTGAGAGATATAGCAGCGTGAAGGGTATGGGCGGGTAGTAGTCTCCCGAAGCGAATCGAGGTCCAGGGAAGCCAAGCCAACTCAGGAGCCCGCTGGCATAGGGAGCGGGGGGGACTCGCACATACGGTCCGCCAATCTGCTTGAGCCCAAACGTACCTGTTGGAATTCCGAGGCAGAGCAGGAATGCCATGGCGCATATGGCGGCCGCCATGACTCTCCCAAGGACAGTCAGTTCCTTGGGAGTCACCTTCTGCACAACCCATGCAACCAGGGTGCTAAAACCCATGCAATAGATAATGCCGTAGTTGATGGGCGTATCCACGCTGGCAACGGAGGTTACGACAAAGATCGCCAGAGCCGCGGCAAGATACCTGCATGCCCGCTTGAGATTGCTTCTCGAGTACGTGGCCATGATGCCCGCTATGAGCAGGAACACCCAGGATATCGAGGAGCGCCACACATCCTGTAGGGGAGGGGCAAACCAGCTTGGGCCTGTTCCATAGAGATACACCAGGTCATAGCAGAGATGGAACCCGACCATGGATATGACCGAGAGCCCACGTATCGCGTCATAGCCGCGTATTCGGTTACTGCGTTTTGTGGAATTCGGATCGATTGACATATCGCTAGAGAGACCTGAGCAGACCGGTCACTCTACCGAGAATCGTTGGGTTGTCTGCGTAGATGGGCTCCATGGTGTCGTTCTCTGGCTGGAGACGAATCCGGTTCTTCTCGCGATAGAAGGTCTTGACGGTGGCGGAGTCATCAATGAGCGCAACGACGATCTCTCCGTTGTGGGCGTCATGCTGCTCCTTGACGACGATGTAATCGCCATCGAAGATGCCGGCGTTGATCATGGACTCGCCGCGAACACGGAGGATGAACGAGCTTGAGTCCCCGATGAGAGAGGTGGGCAGGGTCATGACCTCCTCGACGTTCTGCTCGGCAAGAATCGGAGTGCCGGCGGCCACCCTTCCAACCACGGGGAGGGTGACGGTTCCGTTGTCAACGTCTTGCGAGACCTCTGCGAGCGAGGCGTTCTGCTGCAGCTCCTCGCTGCCAGGCCCCGTGATCTCTATGGTTCTTGGCTTGTTTGGATCGCGGCGAATGTAGCCAGCCTTCTCAAGCTTATGGAGATGGGAGTGGACGGTTGAGGGCGAGGAGAGGCCGATGGCCGCCCCGATCTCTCGAACGGAGGGCGGATAGCCGTGCGTTGCCGTGAAGCTGCAGATGAAGTCATAGGCCTGCTGCTGACGTGCGGAAATCTTTACCTCAGACATGGTTCCTCCTTCTCTCCTTGGTGACTATCATACACGCGTTCGCCTATGTATTCAAACATTTGTTCTATTTTCACTTGACACGAACAACTGTACGTAGATACTAAGTATAGAACAAGTGTTTGAAGTTCAACTCAAACATAATTAGCGTCCGTAATGGTTCGTATAACTGTAGCTGTCGTTATTGCAAGAGAAAGGATGAGAACGTGAGGAATTCAAACCGCATCTATCGCACCGCCGGAACTTCTGCGCTTTGTCCCGAGCCGGAGCAGTCTCATCTTGTTGTGATTGACGGCGGCTCTACTGGTGACAACGGCAGCGTTCGCTCCAGGGATTCCTATTCTGCCCGCACCCTCGTTTCGGATGCCGTTCGATGGAATAGGTCCGCTCAACGCTCCGTTTGCGCAGTTCCCATTCTGGACGATCGTCAGCAGCTTGCCGGTGAGCTTGGCTTTCTGCTCGTGGCTGCGCTCGTCATCCTCACGTGGGCCATCTCGCTGTGAGGTAATTGGGGCATTTAGCCCCTGTTTCTAGACGAATCCATAGCCGCAGCGTATGGTATGTATCACAAGTGTTTCTGTGATACGGAGGAAGCCATGCGCTGTCCCAAATGCGGATGCGAGGAGTCTAAGGTCGTAGATTCCCGTCCTGCCGAGAACAATGACTCCATCAGACGTCGTCGCGAATGCGTTTCATGCGGCTTTCGCTTCACCACCTACGAACGCCGAGAGGAGCTCCCGCTCGTCGTTCTCAAGCATGACGGATCAAAGGAGCCGTTTGACCGCGAGAAGCTCATGCGGGGGTTGGTGCGCGCCACCGTCAAGCGTGACATCCCCATCGATGTGCTCGACAAGCTCATTGGCGACATTGAGAGCGAGCTGAGAGATCACGGGACCACCGAGGTGGACTCCAGTGCCTTGGGTGAGATGGTTCTCCACCGCCTGGCAGACATCGACAAGGTGGCCTACGTTCGATTTGCCTCCGTCTATCGTGACTTCAAGGACATCGAGGAGTTCTCTGCGGAGCTAAGGAGGCTTTCCGGTGAGTAGCGATCCCATCGTTCTTCCCATCAAGAGGCTTGACCCGTCGGTCGAGCTTCCGAGCTATGCCTACGAGGGTGATGCCGGTCTTGACTTGCGCTCCAACGAGGACGTCACTCTCGCGCCGCTTGAGCGTCGTCTTGTTTCCACGGGTCTTGCCGTTGCCATTCCAGATGGCTACGCCGGTTTTGTGCAGCCCAGAAGCGGCCTGGCCCTTCGCGAGGGCCTGTCCATGGCGAATACGCCGGGCCTCATTGATGCCCACTACCGCGGTGAGCTCAAGGTGTGCGCCATAAATCTCGATGCAAAGAAGCCCGTTCACATCGAGCGTGGCGAGCGCATCGCCCAGCTTGTCATCCAGAAGGTTCCCACGGTCTGTCTTCGCGAGGTTTCCGAGCTCGATGAGACTGACAGGGGCTCTGGCGGATTTGGCTCAAGTGGCGTCAACTAGCTGATTTACCTCTGAGCCACGGTGGAGGGGAGCGTTCATGTCCATTCGGCCTAGACACGATCTGGTGATCCTCGGCGGAGGCCCGGCCGGCCTGTCTGCGGCAATCTATGCCACTCGAGCAGGTATTACCCCGCTCGTAATTGAGCGAGAGTCATTTGGCGGCCAGATCGTTTCCACTGATGAGGTGGACAACTATCCCGGTCTCGTTGGCGTCTCTGGCTCTGAGCTCGGCGAGAGATTGCGCTCCCATGCCGAGCACCTGGGTGCCCAGTTTGTCTATGACGACGTGGAATCGATTGCCCGTGCGGGTGACACGGGCGAGTTCATTCTTCGGGGCTCAGAGGAAGTTCATTGCTCCTCGCTCATCTACGCCGCCGGGGCCGCTCCTAGGAGGGCCGGCTTTGCCGGAGAGCAGGAATTCCTCGGCAGGGGAGTCTCCTACTGTGCCACTTGCGATGGCATGTTCTATCGAGGCAAGCAGGCCTATGTCATCGGCGGGGGTAACACGGCCTGTGAGGAGGCGCTCTATCTTTCTAAGCTCGTCAGCAAAGTGGTGCTTCTCGTACGAGGAGACCATCTTCGAGCCGTTCAATCACTTGCAAGCTCGGTCGAACATGAAGATAGGATTGAAGTTAGGTACCTAACTAAACTAGTCGAGCTTAGTGGAGATGACTCAACGGGAAGTACGCTTCCGTGTACGCTGAAGCTTTCCATTGGCATGGACGCGAGCGCTCGCGAGGAAGTAGCGGAAGCTGCGCCTGGCTCCTTTGGCGTCTTCGTTGCAGTTGGTCGGGAACCGCGTACACAACTTCTTAAGAGCCTCGTCCGTCTTGACCACACTGGCTATGTATTGACCGATGATTCCATGACTACATCTACACCAGGTCTGTTCTGTGCGGGCGACGTTCGCGCCAAGCCTTTGCGTCAGGTGGTAACGGCCGTGTCGGACGGCGCCGTCGCCGCCATGAGCGCAGCGTCGTTTCTTGGGTAGCCGGCGCCTTCATCTTTATCAAATTCGAGAGCGCTCTATCGCTCTCCTACTAGCTGGGATTTCAGCATAACCGCGATAATATATCTTATGTAAAGTATAGCGATACCAAAAAACTAGAGTGTGCCAATGGGCTCCCCTTTAGGCTTGCGCTTTTTCGCTACTCCTGGGCCGATGACTCTGCCGGGGCAAACGTACCGTGGCAGATGCGCCGGATGAATCGCTCGGAGTCATCGTCCTCGCGCTCGTCGAGAAGCACGAGGATTCTGTCGCCCTCGAGCAGCCTCGTGCTGCCGCTCGGCACAAGCTCCCTTCCGCAGCGCCTCACCGAGACGACGAGGGTACGCTGTGGCCAGTTAATCTCAGAGATGAGCCTGTCGGCGGCAGAGCATCCCGCTTCGACCACGTACGAGTGAAGCTGACGACCGTGGCTTCCCCAGCGCTCGTGCGTCTCCTCGGGTGTCGTGCCAAGCTGTCGAGCCAGAAGGTGCTCGTAGTACGCGTCGACCTGCATGAGGTTGGCCGTCACATAGGCGATGACGCTCACGATGGCAAGCGAGAGCAGCTGTTCGAGGCTGCCGGTGAGCTCGAATGCGAGCACCACCGCCGTTACGGGAGCCCTGATGGCCCCGGCAAACATGCCCGCTATTCCCAGTACCATGAAGTTCATCACAAGGTCTGGGCTCATGCCCAGAAATCTCGTGGCTGCCGTTCCAAAGATGGCGCCTGCGAGCGCACCCATGATCACGAGCGGAAACAGCGTTCCCCCCGGCGTTCCTGCGCCAAAGCATACGCCCGTGAACAGGTACTTTCCTATGAGCAGGCCAGTAAGCGCCAAGAGACCCATTCCCTGCGGCCTCATGAGCAACTCCAGGATGGCATCTCCGCCACACATGAGCTCGGGAGCCGTCAAGGCCACGAGACCCGCGATGACAAATGGGATGAGATAGCGCATGAATGCAGAGCGATACCTGATCTTTGAGAGCAAATTCTGAATCTGGAACATTCCGGCGTTGTGCAGCGCGCCAATCACGCCCATGACAAGGCCAAAGGCGATGAGCATGCCATATGCCTCGTGCGGGATCACCTCAGCCAGCTTGAAGCTGATGACGGGTTGAAGTCCAAGCACCTGGCTTGTCACGTAGTCGCTCATGACGGCGCTCATCATGACCGAGATGATGAGCGGTGCGTTGAACGTCTTGTGGATCTCCTCGAGGGCAAACATGACGCCCGTGAGTGGGGCATGGAAGGCCGCCGCCATGCCGGCACCCGCGCCGCAGGTGACAAGGAGGCGCTCCTCTCCCCTTCCACGCTTGAGGAATCGAGAGACGCCCTTGCCTGCCATGCCACCCAGCTGCACCGATGGGCCCTCGCGTCCCAGCGAGAGGCCGCCTATGGCCCCAAGGGTTCCCTCGATGAACTTGGCCCCAATCACGCGGTGCCAAGGCGCCTCCATGGCACCCATGACCTCGGCGTCCACTTGCGGAATGCCCGAACCGGACGTAGCCGGTTCCCACCGAACCAGGGCCGCCACGACGACGGCCATCACAGCAAGGGCCAAAAACCATAGCGCGGCGTTCAGCGAGTTGCTCCCAAACGTGGCTATGACCGAGCGAAGTGTCTTCTCGCCCCAGGTGAGGGCGAGACGATACAGCGTCACGAGGGCCCCAGCAAACAGACCCACGAGAGCCCCCTCCCACACGAGGCTCACCTGGAACCTGCGAGAAAGACGCCTGCGTATGGGGTTGTTGCGCTGCTGCACGTCTGCCACCTCGAGATAAGTCATTCAGCAAAAGCCGGCCGAGGCACGCGGCCGCGACCGGCTGTGATGTACGCCTTGGGGATGCTTACCCGTAAAATCGGCGCTAGTCGACCTTGATAAGCGAGTAGATCTCCTGTGGGTACTCCTTGCCAATGGCCTCGCGGGGGTTGAGGAAGGCGAGCTCGAGGATGAAGGAGAAGCCGAGGATCTTTGCGCCGGATTGCTCGACGAGCTTTGCCGTGGCCAGCGCGGTCCCCGCCGTGGCGACGAGGTCGTCCACGATGATCACGCGGTCGTCCGACGTGAGCGCATCCTTGTGGATCTGAAGCTCGTCCGTTCCGTACTCGAGGGCATAGCTTTGGCTATAGACCTCGCGGGGAAGCTTGCCGGGCTTGCGGGCGGGCACAAAGCCGGCACCCAGCCTGTAGGCGACGGGCGTGCCGATGAGAAAGCCGCGAGCCTCGGATCCAACCACCTTGGTGACGCCCTTGCCAAGGAAGTGCTCGGTCATTGCGTCCACGCAGGCAGAGAAGCCCTGCTCGTCTGCGATGAGCGGGGTGATGTCCTTGAAGACGACGCCAGGCTCCGGGTAGTCCGGGATGTCCACGACGAGGTTCTCGTACGGGAAGGGCCTTTCGATTTGCTCAGACATGTGATGCCCCCTGTTTCTCGCAAGATCGATGTCTAAAACGCTCTTAACACAATGTTCCCAACCAACGGCACCGTGAGTCGTTCGGTCCCTAGCTCCCGAGGAGCTCTCGCTTGATGAGCGAGCTTCGCACGGAGCCCGTGAGCTCAAGCATGCGGTCGAGCATCATCTCTCTTCTCAACGCGCGCTCCCCCTCACTCTCCCCCTGGTGCCGGGATATCGAGGCAAGTGCCTGCTCGAACATGGGAATCTCCCTGTTGGCGGCGGCTACGTACTGCCTCAGGTTCTTGGGCTCAATGCCAAAGTGCGTAAGCTCGGCACATGTCGCGATGAGCTCGAGGTCCTGGCCTCGAACGAGGTCACGACCCGCCGGTGATCGAACGAGGCGGATGAGCCCGCAGTCGGCCATCTTCCTGACGACGCCCATGCTCACGCCGATTACCTCGGGGATGCGGTCGATGGGGTGCATCTCGCCCGTTAGCTCCGGGTTGATGTGGGAGATGTGCTCGCGCTCTGCCTGCAGCTGCTGCTCATGGGCGGGCTCTGACTGCGGCTTGCCGTCAAGCTCGTCCTTGATGACACTCAGGGGCAAGAACTTGGCCTTCTGCAGGTAGAGAATGGTCTCGAGGCGCTGGATGTCCCTTGAGGAGTACAGGCGATATCCCCCCGGGGTTCGCGAGGGGTTCAGCAATCCCTCGTCCTCGAGGTAGCGGACCTTGGATATGGAGAGGTCCGGATACTGGTCCTGCAGCCTGCGGACAACCTTGCCTATGGTGAGATAGCCGGCGTCGGCCATGTTCGCTACTCGCCCGTGGCGATTCTCTGGGGGCGCGACGTGTGATAGACCATCCTGAACGTGCCCACCTGAATCGTCGAGCCGTCAACGATGGATGCGCTCTTTACGATGGCGCCGTCTACCCATGTCCCGTTGAGGGAGCCGAGGTCCTCGATGCGAGCGGAGCCGTCAGAGATGCGAAGGACGGCGTGACGCCGCGACACGGTCATGTCGTTGAGGAACACCGAGGACGAGGGGTCGCGACCAATAGTGATCTCCGGCGTGTCCAGGACAAACGAGGCGCCCGTCTGGGGGCCCTTGAGGATGGAGAGGGTCGGGTATCCTGGACGCTTGGCGCCCATGAGGTCGGGCACGGTGGCGTCTGCGGAAGGCATGCAGAAAATCGCGGTAGCGTCCGCAGCGTTGCTGATGTTCTCGTCGGGCATGTGTTCCCTCTCTTGGTAGCTCGTCTGAGCCTCAATTGTAGCGCTCTTGGGTGCTAACGGCAGGCAATGGCCTCGATGGCGACGCTCGCCCCAAGAGGCAGCGAGACAACCTGCATGTGCGTGCAGGCGGGCATGGGGCTCGAGAATCTTTGCTCGCATACGGCGTCGACGGCCGAGAAGTCACAAGTGCCTGCCAGCATGATGCTCACCTTGGTGACCTCGGCGAGCGTGAGCTCGAGCTCGGAGAGGATGGCCTCGATGTTGTCGATGCAGCAAGATGCCTTGTCCCCGAGTGAGCCTTCCACGAGCCTGCCTGTCCTTGCGTCTACGGGAGGCTGGGCCGACACGAAGACATAGCGAGCCGCGCTCGTGCCCTCCGAGAATGGAAGCGACGTGCGCGGGGCCTTGCTGGCTGAGATGGCATACATGGGAATCCCTTTCGCTGGCTATGCTGCGTCTGCCGACATGAGGATGGGATCAAGCTCGTCGACGAGACCAAAGTCGCTCCGGGCAAAGCTGAGGTCACTCGTCGAGACATACGTGCAGGTACCCACCCTGCGCCCCACCTGAGTCCAGCCGCACACGCCGGCGGTCTCTCCGGGAGCCAAGAGCTGACCCGCGAAGGACATGGTCCTCACGTAGGTCGTGGGTCCGGCGTCGGGCCAGACGAGCCCCGTCGTGGTGGCCTGGGCAGCGACCGGGCAGCTCAGCGCCAGGTCATAGGCAAAGGGACGCGTTGCCACAACGGTCTTGGGGCTCGCGAGCGTGTAGGAGTCGTACGTGTCGAACGCCCAGTCAAGCAGGGACTCGGTGTCGGTGAAGCGCCCCTCGCGCGTCGTGCAGCCCAGGACCACGGTGTAGAGCGTGGTTCCGTGGCGACGTGCGCAGCCCATGAACGCCGTGACGTAGTTTCCCGCTCCCGTCTTGATGCCGATGAGCCCGTCGTACTCGCCGAGCAAGTGATCTACCGTTGGGAACGTCTCCTGGGCGCCGTTGACGTTGACCGTCGTGGAAGTCATGCGAACGGTGTCGGCGATGAATGGCTGGGTCGTCATGGCGTAACGCGCTAGAATCGCGAGGTCGTGGACGGTTGAGTGGTGGCCGTCCGCGTCCAGGCCGTGGGGATTCTCGAAGTGTGTGTGGTCCATCCCCAGCTCGGCGGCCTTGTCGTTCATCATCTGGACAAAGGAGTCCTCAGAGCCCGCCACGGCGACGGCAACCTCATAGGCGGCGTCGTTTGCGGAGTAGACGAGCATGACGTGGAGCAGGTCCTCGAAGGTCGAGGTGCTCCCGGCCTCATAGCCCGCGACCATGGCGTTCTCGGCAAGCTCGGGCTTGGAGAGCGTGCATACCTTGTCGAGCGGCGTTCCGCTCTCGAGCGCAACGACAGCCGTCATGACCTTCGTGACCGAGGCCATGTTGATCTCATCGTCTGGGTTCTTCTCGTATAGAACGCTGCCCGTTGAGTCTACGACGATGGCGGCCTGTGCCTCGCTGAGCGCAGGCTCCGTGGTCTTTGCCTGGGCTCGTGGGTTGGACGCAACCATCGAGAAGGAGAAGACGAGAAGAAAGGCAAGCGTGAGGCAGAAAAGCCGTGAATTGCGAGCTCTCATGTTAGGCGCGACTTCTCCTTCTGATGGTCTCCCTAACGATGGCGGCACCCTCCGTGGTGTACACGATCGCCGTGATGACCGACATAACGCAGCCGGCGTAGACGAACAGCAGGCCCACGGGCCCGCCCACGGAGTTGAGGCCGGGGAGCCACGAGACGTCGCAAATGCCCAGGCCATCGATGACGGGAAGACCCAGAAGCAGGTCACAGAAGCCGAACATGAGCAACGCCGTCGTGATCTTTCCGATGTAGACGACGTCTACGGGCCTCTCGCGATACCTTCTCACGATAAGCGCGCCAACCGCGAGGTAGCAGTCCCTGGCAATGACGAGGATGGCCACCCATATGGGCAGCTCGCCCACGATGACAAGGCCGAGCACGCCCGTGAACAGCAGGAAGCGGTCGCAGACGGGGTCGAGGAGTTTGCCAAACCAGCTGACCGTCTGGGTGCGGCGGGCAATCTGGCCATCCGCCCAGTCCGTGCAGGCCGCGATGGCATAGGTGGCGATGGCAAGCGGGCGGTACACGTCCATGACGAAGAGCACGAGAAAGATACAGGTCAGGAGCATGCGCATGACGGTGAAGGCGTTCGCGACCGTGAGGATCTTGCTCGACGGGTTGTCTGAGCTTCCCACGGGTGCGCTCGTGTCGGGCTCAAAGCCCTGACTTACCTTTTTCTCTAGCCATTCGTTGAACGTCAATGCTGCTCCTCGGTATGCGTGCGCACCGGCTCGGCGCATGTGCTTAAGGGATGATACCCCAATGGGGGACCTCCCCTACCTTTGGCTTGCGAGTGTCGAGTGCGGGTTACAAAAGCGTTCGGAAGTGGCCCTGTGCCATCGTTAGCTGAACTGGCTCTCGTAGAGGCTCGCGTAGAACCCGCCCTTGGCAAGCAGCTCCTCGTGCATGCCCGTCTCAACGATGTGGCCGTCCCTCATGGCAACGATGAGGTCGGCGCCCGCGATGGTCGAGAGCCTGTGTGCCACGACGAAGCTCGTGCGCCCCTCCATGAGGCGCTCGAACGCGGCCTGCACCTTGGCCTCGGTTCTGGTGTCGATGTTCGAGGTGGCCTCGTCGAGGATGAGTATGGGGGCGTCTGCGAGCATGGCGCGGGCAATGCACAGCAGCTGCCGCTGTCCGGCAGAGATCGAGGCATCCTCCCCTCCCAGGCGCGTGTCATAGCCCTTGGGCAGCCGCTCGATGAAGTCGTCTGCGAACGCGTCTTTCGCGGCATTTCGTACCTGCTCGTCCGTGGCGTCTGGGCGCCCAAGCATGAGGTTCTCGCGAACGGTGGCGCTCTTCACCCACGTGTCCTGAAGGACCATGCCGTAGGACCGGCGCAGACTCTTCCTCGTGACCGCTCGGATGTCGTGGCCGTCCACCTTGATGGATCCCGAGTCCACATCGTAGAAGCGCATGAGGAGGTTGATGATGGTCGTCTTGCCGCAGCCCGTGGGGCCCACGATGGCAACCCTCATGCCTGGCCTCACGTCAAGCGAGAAGTGCTCGATGAGGGGATGGCCCTTCACGTACGAGAAGCACACGTCGTCGAGCGTCACCGCGCCCGAGACGGACGCCAGCTCGACGGCATCGGGCGCGTCGGGCTCCTGCTCGGGCTCGTCGAGCAGCTCGAAGAGCCGTGCTGCGCAGGCAAACGAGTTCTGGAGCTCGGTGACGACCTCAGAGATGTCGTTGAAGGGCTTCGTGTACTGGTTTGCGTAGCTGAGAAACGCCGTGAGCCCGCCTACCGTGAGCGTGCCGTCGATGGCGGCGAGCGCTCCGAAGATCCCGACTCCGGCATAGACGAGGGCGTTCACGAAGCGCGTGGTGGGGTTGACGAGCGACGAGTAGAACACGGCCTTGAAGTTGGCGTTTCCCAGGCTCTTGTCCGCCTCGCGAAATCTGGCGATGGCCTGCGGCTGCGCATCGAATGCCTCGAGCGCGCCCATGCCGCCAACGTACTCCTCCACGATTCCGGTGAGCTCTCCCCTGCGTACCGACTGCTCGTGGAAGTAGGTGAAGCCACGCGTGGCGATGAACTTGGCCGCGAAGATGGACACGGGCGTCACGAGAACCACGACGAGCGTCACGACGGCGTTGAGCCTGAACATGAAGACGAGCGTGAGGACGATCGTGAGCACGCCGCTGAACAACTGCTGAAACGTGAGCGTGAGGCCGTTGGAGAACTGGTCGATGTCAGTGACGACGCGGTTCACGATGTCGCCGTGTCGGTGGGAGTCGATGTAGGAGACGGGCAGGACCTGCAGCTTGTCGAACGCCTGGGCGCGCATCTCCCGCACGATGCTGTTCGCGATCCTGTTCGTGAGCGCCGTGAGGAGCCACTGGGACACGGCCGTGGCCAGGATGGCCATGGCGAGTGAGCGCAGCGCCCTCAGGAGTCCTGAGGTGTCGACGTGGCCCGCCGAGAGGGCGCAGTCCACCGCCTGTCCCGAATAGACCGGGACGAGAAGCGTTGAGACCACGACGACCGCGGCGATTGCCAGGGACGTGACAAGCGTAGGTACGTGGGGTGAGAGCTGGCGAATGGTTCTCAAGACCGTGCCCTTGGGGACCGCGGCCACGTTTCCCGCCTTACTCATGGCTGGCCTCCTTCTCGAGCTGGGAGTCGCAGATCTCCTGGTACACGGTGCACGTCCTCATGAGCTCTGCATGGGTGCCGATTCCCGCGACGTGCCCGGCCTCGAGGACGACGATCTTGTCTGCATGGCGTATGGCCGAGACTCGCTGAGAGATGACCACCTGCGTGACGCCCGGACACCTCGTGGCAAGGGCGTGGCGAAGCCGGGCATCCGTCGCGAGGTCAAGCGCCGAGCTCGCGTCGTCCAGGATGAGGATCCGAGGCGCCCTGGCGAGGGTACGAGCGATCGAGAGCCTCTGCCGCTGGCCGCCGGAGAGGTTTCTGCCCAGCTGCTCGATGGCTCCCTCGAGCCCTCCCTTTGCGGCTACTACGTCCTGTGCCTGCGCGGTCTCGATGCAGCTTGCCAGCTGCTCCGCGGGGGCATTCTCGTTTGCGAGCCTCAGGTTGGACTCGATCGTACCCGCGAACAGCGTGGAGCTTTGTTCAACGAGTGCCACGAGCCTATGGAGCGATGTGAGGGTAAGCTCGCGCGCGTCGTGGCCGCCGAGTGCCACGATGCCCTCGGTTGGGTCGTAGAAACGCATGAGGAGGCTTGCGAGCGTGGACTTGCCCGAGCCCGTTCCCCCAATGACGCCCAGCACCTCGCCGGGTGCCACGGACAGGCTCACGTCTGCGAGCGCGGGTGCCGAGGCGCCGGGATAGGCAAAGGTGACGTTTCTTAGCTCTATGGAGCCGGGCAGGCCCCGGGCGTCAAGTGTGCCGTCTGCCATCGCGGGCGTGCGGTCGAAGACCTCGCTCACTCGCTTGGCGCACGCCTCGGCCTTGGAGAGGGTGTTCACGAGGTTTGCGAGCTTGAGAAGCTCCACGAGCATCTGGCTCATGTAGTTCACGAGGGCAACGAGCGCACCCTGGCTCATGGAGCCAAGCTCGATGGACGCGCCGCCCGCATAGAGCACGGCGACGAGGCCAAGGTTCACGGTGGCATAGGTGAGCGGGTTCAAGAATGCGGCGACGTCTCCCACATGGACCTGGCGAGCCCACAGGTCATCGAGCTTTCCTTTGAACTCGTCTCGCTCGGCCTGCTCGCGGCCAAAGGCGCGAAGCACGCGGACGCCCTCGAGCTGCTCCTTGGTGGAGAGCAGGATGCCGTCGAGTCCGTGCTGGACGGCCCTATATCCTTTCACCGCCACGCGCATGACGAGCCAGACGAGCAGAAAGACGATGGCCGAGACGATGACGAACAACACGCCCTCTCCCCCATCGACGAGCCAGGCCGCGCCGATGGACCCGAGAATCGCGATGGGGCAGCGAAGAACGAGCCTGAAGAAGAGGTTCACGCCGTCCTGAACCTGGTTCGTGTCGTTCGTGAGCCTCGTCATGAGCGTTGAGGCGCCGAGCTCGTCTACGTCCTGGCGAGAGAGACCCATGACGTGGGCAAACAGGTCATCCCTGAGGGCCGTGCCAAAGCCCGCGCCGAGCTTGGCAGAGAAGTACTGGGCTGTGGCGGCGCAGACCCAGCCAACGACCCCCATGGCCACGAGAATGGCCGCGCAAATCGCGATGTGGGCCTTGTTAGCGTTTGCGATGCCGTCGTCAACGACGCTGGCCATGACGAGCGGGACGAGAATCTGAAACGCCGCCTCGAGGCACTTGAACAACGGGGCCAGGGCACATTCCTTGCCATATCCCTTGAGGTACCTTGCGAGCCTGAGCATCGGCGCCCTCTCCTCACGTTGGCTCGATAGCAAAAGAGCCTGGGGTAAACCCCAGGCTCCTCAAGTTCTGGTCGGGTGGACTGGATTCGAACCAGCGACCCCTTGACCCCCAGTCAAGTGCGCTACCAAACTGCGCCACCACCCGTTGCCGCTCACTCGCAGCAGAAAAAAGAATAACAGCTAGTCCCAGGCTGTGCAAGGACAAATTTCAATCAATTTGAAATTTGTCCCGATTAGATCACCGCCCCGCCTGGGACCATCGGCTACTTTGCCGAGCGTACGCCCTTCACGCGGGTGATCTGCTTGTCGGTGCGCCTGTCCTTGCCCCAGAAGCAGCATGAGACCATGCCGGGCCCCACGTGGGAGCCGATGGTCGGGCCGATCGTAGGCCTGGTGATGTCGAGCTCGGGGTCGAACTCGTGGAGCTCGGAGGCGATGGCATAGCCGTCCTCGGGGGCGTCTGCGTCGCCCACGCAGGCAACGTGCCCATAGGGCTCGAGCTCGCGCGTCTTCTCGAAGAAGTCGACGATCTTGCGCAGGCCCTTCTTGCGACCACGCGCCACGCCGCGGATGCCGAGGGTTCCGTCGAGGTTGAAGTGCAGCAGCGCCTTCACATCGAGGGCGTCACCGATGACGGCAACTCCCTTGGGCAGGCGGCCGCCACGGTGCAAAGCATCGAGGTTGTCGACCATGAAAATCGTGTGCAGGTTGTAGCGCGCCTCCTCGGCCCAGGCAACGAGCTGCTCGGCGTTGAGGCCCTCGTCCCTCTTGCGGCAAGCCTCCTGGACGAGCAGCGTGAGGGGCGTCGAGGCCACGAGCGCGTCGACGACGTAGATCCTGATCTCCTCGCCGGGGTGCTCCTCCTTGAGGCGCTCCAGGGACGTGCGGGCCCCTTCGTAGCCGCCGGAAAGTCCGCTCGAGATGCAGAACAGGACCGTGGGCACGCCGCTCTCGTAGGCCTCCTGGAAGGCCTCGTCATACTCGAGCTGGGAGGGCTGCGACGTCATGGGCATGGCACCGTGGCGAATGGCATCGTAGAACTCGTGGGCAGACCTGGACTGGAACAGGTCGTCGTCCCCGGACAGGCCGCCGTCGGGCTTGCCTGCCTCAACGTAGTGAAACGGAAGGATCTTCACATCGAGCTCGCGCGCCATCTCTGGTGTGAAGTCACACGTGGAGTCCGCCATGACCCTGCAGATTGCACCCATGGGTCTCTCCCCTCTCTTTAGGCAAGCCGAGGCATCGACCCGCCCTGCGTCTTCTCTAGTGCGTGGTGCCAAGGTTACCCTTGATGTCTTCCTTGCAGGTCACGATGGCCTCGATGGCGCCGATGGTCATGGGCATGATGACGGGGCGCACGAATCCGGCGACGCCGCCGAAGCTCACTTTGAACGCCGCGAACAAGACGCGCATGAGGCCGTATAGGGCGATGATGAGGATCGAGTCAAGCTTGAGGGCAAAGCCCACAATCACGATCGCGATGCCCAGAAGAACGAGCTGGTTTATGCCTTCGTGGATCCTTTCCTTCTCTGTCTTACCCCTCGAGGGTCTCCTCGAGCTCAAGCCACTCGGCCTCGAGTTCGTCGAGTGCCTGCTTTGCGGCGTCGACGTCTGCCTGGGCCTTCTCGAGCGCCACGTAGTCTGTCTGGTCGACCTTGGTCATGGCAAGCTCGAGCTCCTCGATGCGGCCGCGCTGCGTCTCCATCTTGCGCTCGAGGCTCGCGACCTGCTTCTTCAGGCGCCACTCCTCCGAGCTCGAGAGGCCAGACTTGGAGGCCTGGGCCGAGGCTGGCGCGCTTTGCGCAGACCCGGTGACGGGTGCCTTGGGAGCAGGACCCTTGCCCGAGACGTTGCCGTCGCCATGGCGGTTGCCGATGAGCCCGAGGTACTCGTCGACGCCACCGGGAACGTGGCGAAGGTGGCCGTCGATGAGCGCGTACTGGTCATCGGTCACGCGCTCCATGAGGTAGCGGTCGTGCGAGACGAGCAGCAGCGTTCCCGGCCACGTGTCGAGCAGGTCCTCCATGACGGCGAGCATGTCGGTGTCCAGGTCGTTGCCGGGCTCGTCGAGGATGAGGACGTTTGGCTCGTCGAGCAGCACGCACATGAGGGCGAGCCTTCTCGACTGGCCTCCGGAGAGGTCGGCGATGGGCGTGTCGAGCTCGTTCTTGTCGAACCCGAGACTCTCGAGCAGCTTCGTGGGCGTGTACTCCTTGCCGCCGATGACGTAGCTCCTCTTGTACGTGCCGAGAAGCTCTCGCACGCGCCAGTCGAGCTTGTCGGCGAGAAGGTCGATGTGCTGCGACAGGATGCCGAGCTTCACCGACTTGCCGATCTTGACGCGCCCGCTCGTGGGGGCGAGCTTTCCGTCGAGGAGGCGAAGCAGCGTGGTCTTGCCCGCGCCGTTCTCGCCGAGGATGCCGTAGCGGTCGCCCGGGCCGATGAGCCAGTCGAGGGGACCGAGGACCGTGCGCCCGTCATAGGCCACGGTCGCTCCCTTGAGCTCGAAGACCTGCTTGCCGAGCCTGCTCACGGCCAGGCGCTTGAGCTCAAGCGGGTTTCTCATGGGCGGAACGTCTGCCACGAGGGCTCGCGCGGCCTCGATGCGGAACTTCGGCTTGCTCGAGCGCGCCTGGGCGCCGCGGGAGAGCCAGGCCAGCTCCTTGCGCAGGATGTTCTGGCGGCGCTCCTCGGTGGCCTGCGCCATGCGCTCACGCTCGGCTCGCTGCTGGATGTAGGCGGAGTATCCGCCCTCGAACGGCTCGACCACGCGGTCGTGGACCTCCCACATGCTCTCGCACGTCTCGTCGAGGAACCACCGGTCATGCGTGATGACGAGCATGGCTCCGGAACCCCTCTGCCAGCGGTGGCGGAGGTGGCCGGCGAGCCAGGTGATGGCGCCCATGTCGAGGTGGTTCGTGGGCTCGTCGAGCAGAAGCACGTCGTAGGTGCCAATGAGCAGCCTCGTGAGGTCCACGCGACGACGCTGGCCGCCGGAGAGCGTGCCCACCTTAGCGTTCCAGTCAACGTCGCCGATGAGCTCGGCGATGATGCGGCGCGTCTCGGGGTTCGAGGCCCACTCGTACTCGGGGATGTCGCCCACGACCTCATGGCTCACGGGCTGGTCGTCATCCAGGTCGTCCGACTGGCCGAGCATGCCTACCGAGATGCCGCCCCTCCAGGTGACCGATCCCCGGTCTGGCTCGAGCGTGTGTGCGATGAGCTGGAGCAGCGTGGACTTTCCGTCGCCGTTCTTGCCCACGATGCCGATGCGGTCACCTTCGTTCACGCCGATCGTGACGTCGCCCAGCACGGGCTTGCCCGGCCACTCGTGGCCCAGGTGTTCGCATCCTATGAGAATACCCACGTGATTCCTTGCCTTGTCCTACTCGTCTCTCGCAGTCGCGAGCGAAGCCATCGTCATTGTTGTGTCTGCCCCGTCTGCAAGCGCTCGCAGGGCGACGATCTCTGCGGCGTAGCCCTGCGGCTCGTTGGGCGTCTCGAGGATCATCGGGAGGTTTTTCGTGCGCTCGTCTCGCAAGATGGCCGCAAAGCAATCGAGGCCGAGATGACCGAGCCCCAGGCGCTCGTGGCGGTCCTTGTGGGAGCCCACAGGATTCTTGGAGTCGTTGAGGTGCAGGGCCTTGAGTCGCGAAAGCCCAAGCACGCGGTCGAAATCGCAGAGCACGTCGTCGAGATTTGCCGAAATGTCATAGCCGGCGTCGCTCACGTGGCACGTGTCGAGGCAGACGCCAAGGCACTCGTCGTGGTCAACGAGCTCGATAATCTGGGCGAGCTCCTCGAAGGTGCGGCCCACCTCGGTGCCCTTGCCCGCCATGGTCTCGAGCAGCACGCAGGTGGATTGCCCTGGCTCGAGGCACGCGTTGAGGCCGTCTGCGATGAGGCGGATGCCCTCCTGCGCGCCTTGCCCCACGTGAGACCCGGGATGGAAGTTGTAGTAGTTGCCGGCAACGAGCTCCATGGTCTGGAGATCCTCTGCCATGGCGCGGCGCGCGAAGTCTCGAACATCGGGCTTGGCCGAGCAGAGGTTCATCGTGTAGGGGGCATGGGCTACGAGGCGCCCGAAGCCGTTTTGCCCCATGAGCTCGACGAGGGCCTGGGCGTCTGCCGGGTCTGCTTTCTTGGCGCTTCCGCCGCGCGGGTTTCTCGTGAAGTAGGCAAACGTCGTGGCGCCCAGGGACAGGGCGCGCTTGCCCATGGCCTCAAAGCCGCCGGCGCTCGAGATGTGACATCCGATGGCTAGCACTCGGCACCCGTCCTCGGCATGAGCAGCGTCTGGTCCGCCTCGGCCGCCTCGGCGGCCGGCTCACTGGGCTCGAGCATCTCGTGGAGGCGCTCGATGATCGCCTCGGCGACCTCCTCCTTGGGCAGGCAGTCGAGCTCGACCTCGTCATGGGGGCTCACGAGCGTCACGCGGTTGGTGTCGGAGCCAAACGTGGAGTCTGCGCGGGAGACGTCGTTTGCAACGATGAGGTCGCAGCCCTTGCTCGCGAGCTTCTTGCGGGCGTTCTCGAGCACGTCGTTCGTCTCGGCAGCAAAGCCGATGACGACGCGGTCTCCCCTGCTCTGGGAGAGCGTGGCGAGAATGTCGGGGTTCTCGGCGAGCGAGATCTTGTCGAGGGGCTCGGCGGCCTTCTTGAGCTTGTGGTCGGCTGCCTGCTCGGGGCGGTAGTCGGAGACCGCGGCCGCAAGGATCGCCGCGTCTGCCGTGGCGAAGGCGTCCTGCGTGGCCTCGAGCATCTGGGCTGCCGTGGTGACGTGGACCACGCCCACGCCGGCTGGCTCGGGAAGCGAGACGGGGCCGGAGACGAGTGTTACGTGCGCGCCGTGCGCGGCTGCCGCCGCGGCGATGGCATATCCCATCTTGCCCGAGGAGGCGTTGGAGAGGTAGCGCACGGGGTCCACCGGCTCATGCGTGGGGCCGGCCGTGATGACCACGCGCTTGCCGGAGAGGTCCCCGCGGGCACGCAGGCGATAGAGCGTGGCCGAGACGATCTGGTCCACCGGGGCCAGCTTGCCGATGCCCGACTCGCCGCAGGCGAGCCTTCCGGTCTCGGGGCCCACGACAAGGTAGTTGCGGCTCTTGAGCGTCTCGACGTTCGCGACCGTGGCGAGGTTCTCCCACATGTGCACGTTCATGGCGGGCACCACGACGACGGGGCAGGAGCACGCAAGCAGGGTGGTGCTCACGGCGTCGTCGGCGATGCCGTGAGCCATCTTGGCGATGGCGTTGGCCGTGGCCGGGCACACGAGGGCGAGGTCGGCCCACTCGGCAAGCTCGATGTGTGGGATGGGCGAGCACTCGTCGCAGAACAGGTCGAGCGTCACGTGATGGCCTGAGAGGGCCTCGAAGGTCTTGGGGCCCACGAGCTCGGTTGCGTGGCGCGTCATGGCGACGCGGACCTCGCAGCCCTGCTTCTGCAGCCCGCGAAGGACCTCGCAGGCCTTGTAGGCGGCGATTCCACCAGAAACGAACAGGGCCACGCGTGCGGGGTGGCCGTCAACGAGCATCTCTGGCATGGGCCTTACGCCTCCTCGTTGGTGACGACGAGGATTCGCTTGCAGTACGGGCACGTCGTGACCTCGGCTCCGCTGCGACGGATGTCGGTGAAGGAGCTGGGCTGAAGAGCCACGCGGCAGGCGGAGGGGCGATTGCCCACGAGCGTCTCGACGGCGACGCCGCCAAAGCGCTTGCGCGCGGCCTCGTAACTCGTGACGATGCTGGCAGGGAGGTCTGCCACGATTCGCTCTCGCTCGGAGGCGAGCGCCTTTACCTGCTCGGTGATCTTGTCCATGGCCTGCTTGAACGAGGCAACCTGGGCGGCCTCCTCGCGCTCGAGCTTCTCGGCGAGCGCGCGAGCGTTTTTCTCGGCACGCTCCACAGTCTCGAGCCTGGGAAGCAGGTGCTCGGTGTCGTAGTCGCACTTCTCGATCTTCTTGGCGAGGGTGGCCAGGTTGTACTCCATGTCCTGGGCGGAGCGGAAGTCCTGGTTGTAGGTGTCATCCTGGATCTCGGTGACCTTCTCGGAGAAGAAGCGCTTGGAGTCATCGAGATCTGCGAGCTCGATCTCCAGGTCCTTGCGCTGGCCCACGATCTTGGTGAGCTCGCCGGCGACCTTCTTGGCGGCGGCGCGGGCCGCGGCGACCTTCTGGCGCTGCGGCAGCGCCTCTGCGGTCTTCTTGGTCCTCATGAGCTCTAGGTCAATCTCCTGCAGCCTCAGCAGCTCGGATGCCTCAGACATGTGATCCTCCCTCTGTGACATGCGCGTGCCAGCGCAGGCCCTCGTCCAAGATGTGTATGCGCGTATCAGGTCTGGCGTCTCGAACCACCTGGGCGAGAAGGCCCGCGTACGGCAGCTCTGACGCGTCGTGCCCTACGAGTATAACGGCAACGCCCTGCTCCGACAGCTCCAACGTCCGGTGATAACCGGCCTCCCCAGCAATCACGCAATCGACGCCTTGGGAGACGGCGAAAGAGCCAAGGGAGCCCAGCGAACCAGAGCAGAACGCGACGCGTCCGAGTCTGCGGCTCTCGCTCCCCCACACGACGGGCGTGCACGAGAAGGCCGCTGCTGCTCGGTCGGCAAGCTCTCCCAGCGAGAGACCCTGAGCGTCGAGCAAAGCCCCGTAGCCATCGGGCTCCACGAGCCTTCCCGTGCGGGACAGCTTGAGGAGCGAGGCGGAAAGGTCAAGCGCCTCCTCGCTCCTGTCGAGGTTCGTGTGCATGGCGACAAGCGACACGCCGAGCCTCGCGGCCTCGAAGGCGGCGGCGCCGGCCTGGGAGCTTGTCGCAGGCTCTGGCGTAAGTATGGCCGGAGGATCCAGGAACGCGGGATGGTGCGTGAGCAGGACGTTCGCCCCGAGTGCCGCGGCAGCCCTCACGTTTGAGGGCGTTGGGTCGAGCGCGCAGGCCACGGCCACGACCTCGGCGCGCGGGTCGCCCACGGTAAGGCCCGGCCTGTCCCACGCTTCTGCCCGCTCTCGTGGAAAGCGCTCGAACATAAGCGCCTCAAGATCGCCTACCAGCACGTTTTCTCCTCCTTGCGATAATTGCGACTGGGAGCTCGCACATTTGAGACGAGCTCCCAGTTAGTTGCTCGAGACGATTGCGAGCAGGGCGTCGCAGAAGGCGTCAAGCTCCTCGAGCGTCGCACGCTCGTCGAAGCTCACGCGAAGCGAGCCGAGCGCCTCGTCACGGGCGATGCCCATGGCCGAGAGGACGTGGCTTGGATCGAGCGAGCCCGAGGAGCAGGCAGAGCCCGCCGACACCTCGAAGCCCGCGTCGTCGAGCTTGAGCACGAGCGTCTCTGAGTCCATGCTCGGCACCATGACGCTGACCATGCCGGGGAGCCTCGTCTGGTCCACGTGTGCCACCGTCGTGGGGATGATGCCTGTGCCAGGCGCGCAGATTCGCTCGTAGATATGGTTGGCGAGCGCCTCCACCTGCGGCCTCACGGACGGAAGCTCGCGACAGACCTGCTCTGCCGCCGCGGCGAAGGCGACGGCCCCGGCAACGTCCTGCGTGCCCGGGCGCCTGCCCATCTCCTGGCCACCACCCAGCGACTGCGCGTCGAAGGGGCAGCGCGTGCGCATGGCGACGGCGCCCACGCCGAGCGGACCTCCAATCTTGTGTGCGGCCGCGGAGACGGCGTCTGCGTCGGCGCAATCGAGGTCGATGCGGCCAAAGGCCTGGACGGCGTCCACGTGCGCAAGGGCGCCCGCAGCATGGGCCACCTTGATGATGGCCGCCGTGGGCTGTATGACGCCCGTCTCGTTGTTGGCGGCCATGACGCTCACGAGGGCCGTGGCCTCGTCCACGTGGCTCGCGACCTCCTCGGCGCTCACCACGCCGTCACGGCCAGGACGCGCAAGGACGACCTCGAAGCCCCTCGACCTGAGGATGCTCGCGACGTCCAGCACCGAGTCGTGCTCGATGGCGGAGAGCACGACGCGCGTGCGCTTGTTGGCGCTCTTGCGGCGCGCGCCCTCGGCCATGCCGAGAACGGCGAGGTTGTTCGACTCGGTGCCGCCGCTCGTGAGGATGACCTCGTTGGGTCTGAAGCCACAACCGATGCAGCGCGCAAGGGTTCGGTGCGCCCCCTCGAGCTCGCGGGCGGCCGTACGGCCAAGCGTGTGCAGCGAGTTGGGGTTGGCTACGGAGTGGGGTTTCTTGTGGTATCCCACCCACGCCTCCATGGCGCAGGGCCTAAGAGGTGCCGACGCGGCGTAGTCGAGGTAGACGTAGCTCTTGTCGGTCATCTACCTACGCCCTCTTAGCGATGCCGGCACGGGCGGCCTCGCGGATCTCGGCGATGGCGGCGGCGCGGTCGGACTTGCCGTACACGGCGCTGCCGGCGACGAGCATCGTGGCGCCGGCCTCGGCAAGCTCGGCGGCGTTGGCGGCAGAGCAGCCACCGTCGACCTCGATGATGGGGCTCACGCCGTGCCCTGAGGCCAGGGCGCGGACCTGGGAGACCTTGCGCAGGGAGTTGGGGATGAACTTCTGGCCGCCAAAGCCGGGGTTCACGGACATCACGAGCACGAGGTCGACGTCCTCGATGATCGCCTCGAGGGCGCTCACCGGAGTGGCCGGGTTGATGACGATGCCGGCCTTGGCGCCCGCCTCGTGAATGGCGGCGACGATACGGTTGGCGTGCGTGGCGGCCTCGACGTGGAAGCTCACGATGTCGGCACCGGCGCGGGCGTACTCGACGGCCATCTCGTCGGGGTTGGAGATCATGAGGTGGACGTCGGCGGGGACGATCGTGTTGGCCTTGACCGCCTTGACGACGTTGACGCCAAACGTGAGGTTGGGAACGAAGTGGCCGTCCATGACGTCGACGTGGACGTAGTCGGCCGTGGAGATGGCGTCGAGGTCGGCAGCGAGGTTGGCGATGTCGGCCGAGAGGATGGACGGGGCGATCATGACGTCTTCGAGCATGAGGTGCCTTCTTTCTGGACAGTTGGTTGACGTTCGCTAGTTAGAGGCCGGGCGCTGGCCCATGCCGTAAAACTCGATGTTGGGCGCGCGTCCGCTCAGCGACGAGACCACGCTGTCGATTGAGGCGCTGCCGTGGATGAGGTCCCACACGCTGTCTACGAGCGGCACCTCAACTCCCCTTGCATGGGCGAGTTCTCGCACGCTCACCGCCGCGCGGGCCCCCTCGACAACCATGTGCGTCTCGCGCTCGAAATCCTCGAGCGTGGTTCCTTTGACGAACGCCTCGCCAAAGCGACGGTTCCTCGAGTGCTCGGAGGTACAGGTGGCAACGAGGTCGCCCATGCCGGCGAGACCCATGCAGGTCATGGGCTTGCCGCCGGTGGCGGAGACGATGCGGCCGATCTCGGCGATGCCGCGCGTCATGACGGCGGCAAGCGTGTTGTCGCCAAGGCCGAGCCCCGCGCAGACGCCGCAGGCGATGGCGATGACGTTCTTGACGGCGCCGCAGGTCTCCACGCCACGGAGGTCGTCGGAGAGGTAGACACGGAAGGTGGGCGTGGCCACGTAGGCACGAAGCAGCTCGCCGATCTCCTCGGACGGCGAGGCGAGCACGGCCGCCGAGAACATCTTGAGGCTGACCTCCTCGGCATGGTTGGGACCGCTCAGTGCGGCCACGCGCTGCTCTCCGCCAAGCTCGGAGGCAGCGACTTCGCTCATGAGCAGTCCGGTGCCCGCCTCGATTCCCTTCGTGAGGACGAGCACAGGAACGTCGAGACCTAGGGATTCGGCAAGCTCGTGGCTTATGTTCCGCAGGTGCGTCGAGGGGGCTGCGAGCACGACGGCAGAGCACCCGAGCGCAGCGCCTGCGAGGTCGCCAGTGGCGTGGACGTTGGCTGGGAGCTCGACGTCCGCAAGGTAGCGGGGGTTGTGGTGCGTCTGGTTGATCGCGTCGGCGCTCCCCTGCCCGTGGCTCCATAGAACGACCTCGTCGGCGTTTTGCGCAACGAGGCAGCTCACGGCCGTGCCCCACGAGCCGGCGCCTATGACGGCGACGCGACTCACTTGGTGCCACCCACGCCAGGGTCGTCCGGAGCTGGTGCGTCTCCTGCCTTGTGGAAGGAGAATGCCTTCTCCTGGCCATGGATCAGCTTCTTGATGTTGGAGCGGTGCGCCCACACGACCACGAGCCCTGCCGCCTCAACGATGAGGTCCTGTCCCAGGTTGGGGCCATAGAAGAGGGCGAGAACGATTCCGACGATTCCGGCGACCGTCACAGAGCCCGCCGACACGCGCTTGGTGGCAAACGCGATGACGAAGAAGATGCCAAGCTCGATGAGCCCCACGGGCCAAGCGAACCCCAGCAGCGAGCCCACGCCCACTGCAATCCCCTTGCCTCCGTGGAAGCCAAGGAACGGCGAGAAGATGTGGCCGCAGACGGCGGCGAGCATGACGAGCCCTACGAGTCCCGCTGCCGGTGCCTGCGGGTCAACGGGGGCACCACCGGTCACCCACAGGGGAAAGATGGCACCCGCAAGGCTGGTTGCGAGGGCGCCCTTGCCGGCATCGAGCAGAAGCGTTGCCGCGGCAGCCCCCTTGCCAATCTCTCTCGCGACGTTCGTCGTGCCGATGTTGCCCGAGCCCACGCTCTGGATGTCGACGCCCTTGGCGCGGGCGATGATCTTGCCGAACGGAATGCCGCAGACCAAATACGTCGCGGCAAGGTAGGCGACGAGCGCAACCACGTTGATGTTCATTGTAAGAAGGCCCCTTTGGTCCCGCGTTCCCTAGCTCTGCTGCTTCTTGCGGAAGCGCAGACGGATGGGCGTACCCTCGAGGTTGAAGTTCTCGCGCAGGCGGTTCTCGAGGAAGCGCTTGAAGTTGTCGTCGATGAGCTCGGGGAAGTTGCAGAAGAACGTCACCGCGGGCGGGCAGTTGCCCGTCTGGTTTGCGTACTGGATGCGCAGGCGCTTGGCGCCCTGGGAGATGGTGTGGCCGCCCTCGCGCATCTGGGCCAGCAGGTTGTTGAGCGCGCTCGTGGAGATCTTGCCGGCGTGAGCAGCGCCCACGCGGTCAACGACGGCCCAGACCTTGTCGAGCGAGCGACCGGTGAGGGCCGACACGCGAATGACGGGGGCCCAGGGGGCGAACGTCATGCGGCGCGCCACGCTCATCATGACGTCCTCGCGCTGCTCGTTGGTGCGGACGAGGTCCCACTTGTTGAGCAGGATGACCAGGGCGCAGCCGCGCTCGATGGCAAGGCCGGCGACCTTCTGGTCCTGCTCGGTGACGCCCTCTGAGGCGTCCACGACGAGCAGGCACACGTCGGCCTCGTCGATGGCGCGAAGGCCGCGGACGAGGCTGTAGTACTCCACGTCCTCGTGGACGAGGTTGCGCTTGCGCATGCCGGCCGTGTCGACGAGGCGGTAGCGCTTGCCCTCGCGCTCCACCACGACGTCGAGCGCGTCTCGGGTGGTGCCGGCCACGTCGCTCACGATGGAGCGGTTCTTGCCGGCGAAGCGGTTCGTGATGGAGGACTTGCCCACGTTCGGGCGGCCGATGATGGCGACGCGAAGGGCGTCCTCGGGATACGCGGGCTCCTCGACCTGCTCGGGCAATGCCGCCACGACCTCATCGAGAAGGTCTCCCGTACCGTGGCCATGCGTCGCGGAGATGGGCCGAGGCTCGCCCAGGCCCAGGGAGTAGAAGTCCCAGAGCGTCTTCTCGTCTGAGGGGTTGTCGAGCTTGTTAGCCACGAGGAAGACGGGCTTGCCGGCGCGGCGAAGGATGCGCGCGACCGTCTCGTCCTCGTCGGTCACGCCGGTGGTGGCGTCAACCACGAAGACGATGACGTCGGCCTCGACACAGGCGGCCTCTGCCTGCTCGCGGATGCGGCCGGAGAACGCGTCGTCGGACTTGCCCGTCTCGATGCCGCCCGTGTCCACGAGCGTGAACTCCACGCCGTTCCAGTCCGCGTCGTGGTAGCTGCGGTCACGCGTGACGCCGCGGCTCTCGTGGACGATGGCTTCCTTCTTCTGTGCTATGCGATTCACCAGCGTGGACTTGCCGACGTTGGGGCGTCCGACGATGGCGACGATGGGCTTGGACATGCTTGCTCCTTGCTCTGTTATACCTAACCGCAAAATCTTAGCATGCGATTGGCCGAGCGAATGTGCGCGTGGGCGTTATGCGGGGGATGCACAGAGGCTCTCTATGCTGGCGACGAGCTCGTCGATCTGCGCGGTGGGGGTGCTGGCGCCGGCGGTGACGCCCACGTGCTCGGCGCCAGCGAACCACGACGCCACGAGCTCGTCGCAGGTCTCGATGTGATGGGTGCGCTCGCACGAGGCCGAGCAGATCGTGGCGAGTCGCGTCGTGTTCGCCGAGTTCCTGCCACCGATGACCACCATGACGTCGGAGCTTGCCGCAAGCTCGCGAGCGGCCTTCTGGCGCTCGCTCGTGGCCTCGCAGATGGTGTTGATGACGCAGACCTCTCCGGCTCTCGCCATGAGCTCGCTCACGACCGCGTCGAGCGTGGGCTTGGCCTGGGTCGTCTGCACGACCACGCCAACGCGCCGGCCGAGCTCGATTCCGGCAAGCTCGGCCGCGCACGACACGGCCCTGGCGCCCGGCGCATGGCCGAGAATCGCCTCGACCTCCGGGTGGCCCGCCTCCCCCACGACGAGGACCTGATAGCCCTCTTGCTGAAGGCGCTCTGCCGCATGGTGCACGCGCTTCACATAGGGGCAGGTGGCGTCCACGACGTGAAGCCCCCGCTCGCGCGCCGTCTTCTCGACCTGCGGGACGACGCCATGGGTGCGCAGCACGAGCGTCGAGCCGGGTTCTGCGGGAACGTCGGAGACGACGGTGACGCCCTCGGCGGCCAGGTCCTCGACGACCTGGGGGTTGTGGATGAGCGGGCCCAGCGTGTGGATGGCACCGGTGGCCTCGCGGGCCACCTTCTGTACGAGGTCAAGAGCGCGCTGGACGCCATAGCAGGCGCCGGCGTGCTCGGCTACGGTGATCTTCGGCATTGGGGTCCTCCAATCAGGCATTGTGGTGGCTACCAGAGTCCGGGGTACTCGGCGCGAAGGGCGTCTCGAAGGGCATAGACCCGCTCCATGGCCGCGCGCTCCATCTCGGCGAGCTTCTCCTTGCGAGAAGAGCCCGGCAGCTCGTCAAACGAGATGGGCTTCCCGCAGCGGATCTTTGGCTTGCGACGACGCGTGGGGCGCGTCTTGTACGGGTCCGCGGCGCCAACAACGGCGGCGGGGGTGACGTCGCTCTTGCCCATCTGGGCGATCATGGCAAACCCGCCGTGGATCTTAATGGGCTGGTTGTCATCCTTGATGCGCGTGCCCTCGGGATAGATGAGGATGCACTCGCCACGGCCCAGGGCGTCGCGTGCTGCCTTGAGCGCCTTGAGGTCGGCGGATCCCCTATCCACGGGGATGCCTCCCATGCGGCGGAACAACCACTTGGCGGCGCCGATCTTCTCGAACTCCACCTTGTAGATGGGCCTCACGCGGATGTGGCGGCGCCACAGGGCAACGATGAACACGACGGGCTCCACCATCGACGTGTGGTTCATGACGATGACAGACCCATGCTCCCGCACGTGACCGGCAAGCTTGTCCATGCCCTCGACCTTCGTGGGCCATGCGATGCTCGAGAAGACCCACACCACGAAGGCGACGAAGTTGTAGACGATGCGCGTGGGCAGTGGGTAGGAATCTATGCCGTTGCGGACGAAGTCATAGCCTCGCTGGCTGGATACCTTCTTTGAACTGGACTTTTCCTGCGTCATGCGCGCGCCTTGGCGATGAGCTCGCTGATGGCGTCGCACACCTCGTCAACCGTGAGGTTGGTCGAGTCGATGCGAACGGCGTCCTCTGCGGGCTTGAGGGGCGCGGTCTTGCGCGTGGAGTCGGCCTTGTCGCGGGCAATGAGCTCGGCCTCGATCTTGTCCTGCTCCTCGGCGTTGGCCGTGGCGTTGGCGTCGGTTGCGGTGTCGCCGCCGTGGCGTTGCACGGCACGGCGACGGGCGCGGGCGGCCGGGTCGGCGATGAGGAAGACCTTGACCTCGGCGGCGGGGAAGACGACGGTGCCGATGTCACGGCCCTCGGCCACGACGTCGGTGCTCTCGGCGGCCTTGCGCTGTAGCGTCACCATGGCCTCGCGAACCGCGGGGACGGCGGCCACGGCAGAGACGTTGGCGTCCACCTCGGGCGTACGGATGGCTGTAGTGCGGTCCTGTCCGTCGACGGTGACCGTGGGGCCAGCCTCGCCGTTGTCCAGGGCGATGTCGATGGTGCGTGCGAGCTCGGAGACGGCCGCTGCGTCCGACACGTCAACGCCGCGCGTGAGGGCCGCGTCGGTCACGGCGCGATACATCGCCCCCGTGTCGAGGTAGGTGAGGCCCTCGCGGGCGGCCATGGCCCTGGCCACGGTGGACTTTCCCGAGCCTGCGGGCCCGTCAATGGCAACGATCATGTGCGTTCCTTTCCTGTTTGGCAGCGTGGCGGCCGCGTTTGCTGCTAGTTGTTCGAGAGGTCGTCCACGGGCTCGGAGAACGCCGAGCTCACGGAATCTCGAGGCACGAAGTGCGCGTCTGCCCTGCGGTGGAGCTCCTCGGGCGTGAGGCCAGCGGTCTGGAGGGCGAGCCTTTTGCCGTTCGAGACGAACACCTGGGACGAGACGTTGGGGATGACGCGGTCCCAGAACACCTCGACCGGCTCGTGGTAGACGGCGGCGAACACGGCCCTCGAGAAGCCGCCGTGCGTCACGCAGGCCGTCTTTCCCCGCAGCGTGGCAACGTAGTCGACGAAGCCCGCTGCGCGTTCGATGAGCTGCTCGAACGTCTCGGCGCCGGGGGCGGCAACGGAGCGGCCGCCTACGATGTCCCAGGGAAACGAGAGCCCCTGACGCTCAAGATCGGCCTTGGGGACGCCTTCGAGCGGGCCGAAGTCGAGCTCTATGAGTCGCTCGTCGACGATGACCTGCTGGCCGAGCGCACTCGCCGCGGCGTCCGCAATGGCGCGGCAGCGACCGAGCGGAGAGCTTAGGATGCGGTCAGGCTGCCAGGCTGTCAGCGCGTCGGCGGCGCGGCGTGCCTGTGCCCTCCCCTCCTCGGAGAGCTCGACGTCGATGCGGCCGGAGAGCAGGCCCGTGTCGTTAAACACGGTCCTGGGATGCCGCATGAACAGCACGCGTCCGTACTCTGCCATCGCTACCTCTCTCCCCTCGTGGCGCCCAGCAGCGCCTTCCTCTCGGCTTCAGTGAGCATACGCCACTCTCCCGGCCTCACGCCACTGAGACGAAGCGGCCCGAACGTGTCGCGATGCAGCGCCAACACCTCATGTCCCACCGCGGACAGCATTCGCTTGACCTGGTGCTTGCGCCCCTCATGAATCGTGAGTCCCACGATTGAGGTGCCAACTGCGGACCTCCTCGCCACGGAGACGGCACGTGGGTCGTCTGGCCCTATGAGCTCTACGCGAGCGGGTGCGCAGGGGCCGTCGTCGAGCGTGATGCCTTGTTCGAGCTGCCGGCGCTCGCTTGCGCCGAGCCTGCCCTCGATGAGGGCCACGTAGTGCTTGTCCTTCTCGAACGAGGGATGAAGCAGCCGCTGGGCCGCCTCGCCGTCTGTGGTGAAGAGCAGAAGGCCGGTGGTGTCGCGGTCGAGCCTTCCCACGGGAAAGAGCCCGGGATAGGTTGAGGTGGGGACGAGGCTTGCCACGCAGGGCCTGCCGCCAGGGTCCCTCATCGTCGTGACGTAGCCAGCGGGCTTGTTGAGCATGAGGTAGACCGAGCCGTCCGCGAGCCTCACCTCTCGCCCGTCAACCGTGACGACGTCCACGAGCGGGTCGACCTTGCTGCCGAGCTCGATGACGACCTGTCCGTTGACGCGCACGCGGCCGGCGGTCATGAGGTTCTCGGAGCCTCGTCTGCTGGCAACGCCGGCGCGAGCGAGGAACTTCTGGACGCGCATGGGCACAATGCGCTCTTGCTGGTGCGGCTCGCTACTCATTGGCACCCTCATCCGCGAGACCCAGCAGCTCGAGCTGCTCGTCCACGTCTGCCGCGGCCTCCTCGAGCGTCGACTCGATGGAGCGCCCGGACAGGCGCTCGCGGATGAACTTGCGCGACTCCTCGTCGGGGGCGAACTGCTCGAGGTCCGGAAGCTCGCGAAGGCTCTTGAGGCCGAAGCGCTCGAGGAACGCCTGGGTCGTGGCGTAGCGGATGGCCTGGGCACGCTGAGGGTCCCTGCCCGCCTCGCGCACAAGGCCCTTGTCCACCAGCGAGGAGATGACGCCATCGGAGTTGACGCCGCGGATGGCCTTCACGCCCTCGCGCGTCACGGGCTGGTGGTAGGCAATCACGGCGAGCGTCTCGAGGGCCGCCTGCGAGAGCCTCCTGGTGTCCCAGCTCATGACGAGCGCCTCCACCTGGTCGTGGAAGGCCGGGTGGGTGAACAGCCTCCATCCTCCCGCCACCTCGCGCAGCTGGAAGCCGCGGTTGGCATCCGAGTACTCGGCGGCAAGATCCGCGAGCGCAGAGGCCACCTCGCCCGGCGCCGCTCCCAGCACGCCAGCGAGGTCGGTGGCGCTCACCGGGTCAGACGAGACGAGCAGCATTGCCTCGAGCGCTCCCTTCATGGAGCCGGCGTCAAGCCTGTCGAGCTCTTGCATCAGTACTCCCCCTCCAGCTCGGCCAGCGTCGTTGCGTCCACCTCGTAGGCCGGCGCCCCCTCCACGCGGTCGATGTCGATCGTCTCGAAGTTGTCGTTTTGCGTGAGCCTCACGCTTCCAAGCTTGTAGAGCTGCAGGATCGCGAGGAAGGTCACGACGACCTGCTCGGGCGTGGAGTCGCCATCAAGCAGCTCGTCGAAGGTAGTGTGGGGGTGCGCCCTCGTGACGCGGTCTACGGAGGCCACCGTGAGGGCCACCGGAAGTCGCTTGGGAGCGATGTGCTCGGCCTCGAGCAGGAACCCCTCTCGCCTGCTGTCGAGGTCTGCGCAGATAACGGCAAGGCCACGCAGCGTGATGCCCTCGAGGTAGTCGGGCATGGTGTTGAGAAACTCCGGGTCTGGGCCGGCGGTCCTGGGGTGCATGCGGGCCTGGGCCTCCATGCGGCTGCCAAGGGCCGCGGCGGCATTTCTGAACTGCTTGTAGGCGATGAGCCTTGCGATGAGCACCTCGCGCGCCTCGTCGGCCGAGAGGTCGGCAAGGTCGTCCTCATCCTCATCGTCGGAGCGCACGGGGGCGTCCTCGGGGACGAGAGAGGCGGCCTTGATGTCAAGCAGCGTGGAGGCCACGAGCACGAAGTCGCTCGCCACGTCCAGGTCGAGCTCGCCCATGCGCTCTACCTCGGCCAGGTACTGGTCTGCCACCTCCGAGATCGAGATGGCCCCGATGTCGACACGCTGGCGGCTCACGAGCTGGAGCAGCAGGTCGAACGGCCCCGAGAAGGCCTGCGTCTGTACGCGGTAGCTCACCAGATCACATCCCCAGCAGCAGGTCGTAGAGGTTGCCCGCAAAGAAGTCCAGATAGGCGCCTAGGGGGTCGAGGCCCAGGCGCGGAAGCAGGTAGAGTACCGCGATGAGGATGGGCATGGCATAGCGCTGGACCTGGTAGTAACGCTGAAGTACCTCGCCCTTGAGGAAGTAGCAGACTACCTTGGATCCGTCGAGCGGCGGCAGTGGGACGAGGTTGAAGAAGGCGAGCATGAGGTTCACCCACACGTAGGTGGACAGCGCCGTGAGCAGCCACTGCATGCCCGTCATGCCCAGCACCTCGGCACCTGCAAAGTAGAGCTCGTTGTTTGCCTCGACGAGGGCCCAGGCCCCGTTGAAGCACACGGCGCCTATCAGAGCCTGCAGGATGTTGGAGGCGGGGCCGGCGATCGCCACGAGCACCTCGTCGCGCCTGCGGTTCTTGAGGCGATAGGGGTTGTAGGGCACGGGCTTTGCGTAGGAGAAGACAAAGCCGCCAGCGATGGCCATGAGCAGCGGCAACACCACCGAGCCAAACGGGTCGAGGTGCTTGGCGGGGTTCAGCGTGAGCCTTCCTGCCTCCTTGGCCGTGTCGTCGCCGCACAGATGCGCCACAAAGCCGTGCGCCACCTCATGGATGATGGCGGCGAGTAGCAGAAGCGCCACCGTGAGCGCGATGCGCGCGATGTTTTCAAGCGAGTACACGTCGCCTCCCGGCAGCTCAAAGCCCCTGCGTTGTGCGAGAGGCGCGTCCAAGTACCCAGTCTAGGAGAAGCAGCGCCCCCGCGCTGAGCAGAAAGTCGCCGCGAAGTGCCGTGCCCGCCTGGGTGCCGATCACGAGAAAACCCCTCATCGCGGACGGCTCGAGCCCCTGGATGGCAAGCGAGAGCTCGATCTGGGCAGCCCTGAGCTCTGGCACGGGGATGAGGAGAAACACTGCCGCGGCAACGAGGGCGGCCGCCAGGGCGCCCATAATGACCCTCACGATCCCAAGGGCGCGCGAAGCGCTAGGCATTCTGCTTGGCCTCCTCGAGCTTCTCGGAGAGCTCGAGCCATTCCTCCTCGAGGGCGGGGATCTTCTTCTTGAGCGCGTTGTACTCGGCCATGGCCTCGTCGAACTTCTTGGCGTCTGCGTAGAGCTCCTCGGAGGCCATGAGCTCCATGAGCTCGTCGTAGCGGGCGTGCGCGGGCTCCAGGGCCTCCTCGACCTCCCTCAGGCGCTTCTTGGTGGAGCGCAGGGCCTTGTTGAGGGCGTTTCTGGCCTCGGCCTCGGCGCGACGCTGCTCCTTGGTCTTGACGTTGCGGCCGCCGGTCTCGGGCGCCTGGGAGCTGGCCTTTGCGGGCTGCTGGGCGTTCCTCACGGCCGGCTCCGAGGTCTGCTGCTCCTGAGCGGCGGCCTCGAGCTCGGTCCTCTTGTAGAGGTAGTAGTCGTAGTCGCCGTCGTAGACGGTCACGTGGCCGTCGCGGACGTCAACGACCTTGTTGGCCACGGCGCGCACGAGGTGCTCGTCGTGGCTGATGAGCAGGATGGTGCCCTTGAAGTCGACGAGTGCGCGCTCGAGCACGTCCACCGAGTCGATGTCGAGGTGGTTCGTGGGCTCGTCGAGGCACAGCAGCGGGTCTGGGGCCACGAGCATCTTGGCCAGGGCCAGGCGCGCACGCTCGCCACCTGACAGCACGCCCACGCGCTTGTCCACGTCGTCTCCGGAGAAGAGGAACGCTCCGAGAAGGCGGCGCTCCTCCGAGCTCGTCCAGCCGGGGGCCGCCGCGTCCATCTCGCCCATGACGGTGTTTGACTCGTTGAGGGTCTCGAGCTGATGCTGGGCATAGTAGGCGCTCGTGACGTTCTGGCCAAGCTCCACGTGACCCGCATCGGGCTTCTCGAAGCCGAGGGCAAGCTTCATGAGCGTTGACTTGCCGGCGCCGTTGGGGCCCACGAGCGCCACGTGGTCGCCACGGTAGAACGTGGCGCCCGCGTCGCCGTAGACGAGGTTGTCGCCAAACGCCTTTCGGATGTGCTCGAGCGAGACCACCATGTCTCCGGTGCGGGGCGGCTCGGGGAACGAGAAGCTCACCTTGCGCGAGGACTCGGGGAGCACCACGAGCTCGCTCTTGATCTGCTCGATGCGCTTCATGCGCTCCTGGGCCTGGGCGGCCTTGGTGGGCTTGTAGCGGAACTTGTCGACGAAGACCTGCATATGGGCGATTTCGCGCTCCTGGGCGGCGCGCTTGGCGCGGAGCTGCTCGAGGTTGTCCTCGCGCTGGCGGAGGTAGGCGGAGTAGTTGCCGGTGTAGGCGGTGAGGCGGCGGTTCTCGAGCGCCGCGACATGAGAGACGCACGCGTCCATGAAGGATCGGTCGTGGCTCACGAGAAGCACGGCGCCATCGTAGCTGGCAAGGAACTGCTCGAGCCACTGGACGCTCTCGAGGTCGAGGTGGTTCGTGGGCTCGTCGAGCAGCAGCAGGTCTGGATGACGAAGCAGCAGCTTGGAGAGCGCAATGCGCATCTGCCAGCCGCCGGAGAAGTCCTCGGCGGGTTTGTCGAGGTCCTCGACGGGAAAGCCCAGGCCGCACAGGATGGCACGGGCGCGGCTGTCGAGCTCGTAGCCGCCCAGGCGCTCGAAGCGATCCTGTGCGTGGCCGTACTCCTCGAGAAGGGAGTTGAGCTCGTCACCCTCAGGGGCGTTTGCGATTGCCGCCTCAAGCTCGGAGATGCGCTCGCCCAGGTGGCGGATCTTGGTGGCCGAGGACTTGACCTCTTCAAGCGCGCTCGCATGGCCGGCAAGCTTGGCCTCCTGCTCCAGGTAGCCCACCGAGGTGCCCTTCTGGAAGCTCACGGTTCCCTCGTCCGGGGACTCGACGCCCATGATGATCTTGAGCAGCGTGGTCTTACCGGCGCCGTTGGGTCCCACGAGGGCCCAGCGCTGGCCGGCATTGAGCTGCAGCGTGGCGCCCTCGTAGAGCGTGCGGCCGCCGAATGACTTTGAGACCTTGTCGGCAAGAAGAATCAAGGGTGCTCCTTGGAAGGTTGAGACGACGTGGGCTTGGAGGTGTTAGTCCTGGCAGAGGTGGATGGCGAATCCGGCGATCTGGCGCTTGAAGTAGACAAGCTTGGTGGAGCCGTCGGGGTTGAGGGCGCGGGAGTCCTCGTTGATCTCGAAGCCTCGGGCAGCAAACCACTTCTCGGCGGCGACGATGTCGTTCACGCCAAAACCGATGTGGCCCTTCTCTCCCCTGCCGCAGCCGCTCATGACCTCAACGAGCGTGTCGGCGAAGACCGAGACAGGAGTGACGTTGGGCTCGAGGCCCATGAGCGTCTGGAAGAGCTCGGCAACCTCCCTGGCCTCCTCGGGGCTCGCGGCGTTGATGCCCACGTGGGCGACGTGCAGGCCAAAGGCGCTTACGGGGTTCTCGATCTGCTCGCTCATGGCTCTCTCCTTGGTTGATGCCGCTACGTAACAAAAAAGGCCGGAACGAAAAGTCCCGGCCTCCTCGATTATGGTGGAGATAAGGGGGTTCGAACCCCTGACCTCGTGACTGCCAGTCACGCGCTCTCCCAACTGAGCTATATCCCCGAAGTGGTGGGCGATGCTGGATTCGAACCAGCGACCCCATCCGTGTGAAGGATGTGCTCTACCCCTGAGCCAATCGCCCACTTCGAGCTGCCGTCGTGCGCAGCGAGGAGTAATTTACCACATGCCTTCGAGCAGACGCAAGAAGAATTTTGAAAGAAGTTGAAAGCCGCGCGTGAACAGGGGAATTAACACTGTTCACGCGGCGCTCGCGTCATAGGTCGCCTCACCCAAGGTGGCCTTGGAGTTCACGGTCGAGGCGTCCCTCGTGGAGGCGAGCCGCTCGCGCCCTTGATCTTGGTTATCTCGAGGTCGAATGCCTTGACGGTCTCCCTGAAGTCGTCCTCGGGGTCGAGGTCATAGGTGTCGGTGTTAACTCGTCAAGGGGTAATGAGCCGAGCGTCCCAAAGGGTTACGTCCCCTTTGGGACGCGTCCCCTGTTTACGCTCCGAGCTCTGCGCAAAGACGGGAGCCGTTGAACAGGCCCGCAAAACAGAGGGCAAGGTCCACGACGGCGCAGAACACCTCGCCCGAGGTTGGTGCCGTGCCAAGGAGGAGCAGGAACACGAAGAGGGCCAGCGCACCGCCGGAGACGATGACGCCAACCTTGCACATGAGAAGGAACCTGGAAAGGCTGCCCGAGCCGCTGAGCGCCGTCTTGCCGGACCTTCCGGACAGTATGAGGTAGACCCCGATGGCCATGATGACAAGGGAGGAGACAAGCCCGAAAGTCGCTTCCCTGCCGCCAAGGGCCAGGGGAAGCGCTATGAGGCTGGAAAAGCCGTAGACAACTCGCAGCACGCCCCATGCGAGCATGATCGTGCAGTAGCCTGTCGTTGCTTTAAACAGTGAGCGCACGTAACCCTCAAGGAGCTCCTCCCTGACGGGCTCCTCATCAATCGACTCAGCCACGAAGCTCTTCTTGGGCACACTCTGGGCGGCGGCTTTACTGAGAGCGCGGACCTCTAGGGCGAGTGCCGCCGTAAGGCTGGCGGAAATGATGGTGGCCACGAGAGAGACGGGGTCGCCTTGAATGATGCAGAACACGAGGTCAAGGGCGCAGAGGCAGAACATGACGCGTCCGAGAACGATGGCACGGCCGAATCTCTCGGGCATGTTCTGTGCAGTCAGCGCAAACACCGCAAACGAGACGCCGGCGACAAGAACGAGTCCCATCGCGATCCAGGAACCCACGATGAAGAGCCATGCGGAAATGGGCCAGCCCATAAGCGTGACCGTCTGGGGCAGATCTTCCTGGACCGAGTAGACACCCGCATACGCAAGCGTGGTGAACGTGAGGATCACGAGAATGGCAAGGCTGGAGACGCAGTGCCAGACGAGATAGCCAATGGCAAGCGGCTTGATGCTGCGAGGCGCGTCGTGCTTCTCGTCCGCCATGGCTTTCTCCTCTCGAAATACCGTCCAAGCTATCGTTCCCACATTGTATCGAACGGATTCACCGAGTTCGAATAGCAATGCAGCTCAGAGAGCAACTAGCCCTCTGAGCTGCGGGTTTGATGGTGGGCCCAGTAGGATTCGAACCTACAACCCAGGGATTATGAGTCCCCTGCGCTAACCGTTGCGCCATAGGCCCCAGGATATGAAAAAAGGCGGAGGCAAATGTCTCCGCCTTGTCATATGTGGTGGAGATAAGGGGGTTCGAACCCCTGACCTCGTGACTGCCAGTCACGCGCTC
>ERZ1035027.67-NODE-67-length-66770-cov-14.768538_pt1 | contig 66770 bp, 50 predicted proteins | sample MGYA00520604_ERZ1035027 | MGnify/ENA primary metagenome ERZ1035027 (study PRJEB33766, sample SAMN09781743) | gut metagenome | biome: gut microbiome | host: Homo sapiens | place: Madagascar | study: EMG produced TPA metagenomics assembly of the PRJNA485056 data set...
GGCCATCCGATCGACTTGGCGTACAAGGAGTTCGAGCTGCTCAAGTATCTGGTGCAGCATCCGGGCCGCGTGTTCACGCGCGCGCAGCTGCTGCAGGAGGTGTGGGGCTACGACTATTACGGCGGCACCCGCACTGTGGACGTGCATATCCGTCGTCTGCGCGCCAAGCTGGGCGGCGAGTACGAGCATCTCATCGGCACCGTGCGCAACGTCGGCTATCGTTTCGATCCGCCGGAAGAGGATGAGCATGAGGCCGCGGCCAAGGATGCGGCTCACGGCGAGTCCGGCGAAAGCTGACTTTTTCTTGCGATCATTCCGTTGATGTTCGACGGGTTTCGTTTGTTTTCGTTGGCCTTTCGCTGATTTCCTGTTGTTTTTCGCTGATTTCCTGTTGTTTTTTGCTGATTTTCTGTCGTTTTTTCGATGGATTTTCGCTGTTTTTGCCGATTGCGACGTTTCCGCAGGTTTCCCGCGTTCGTCCGCATGCGAGGGGTAGGCTGGGAGGCATGCCTCGGGAATCGAAGAAGGCGCGGATCGCGCGCATGCATCAGGAATACGAGCAGTTGTGCGTGGAGATTCCCGATCCGAAATGCGCGTTGAACTTCAATTCTCCTTTCGAACTGCTGGTGGCTACGGTGTTGAGCGCGCAGACCACCGACAAGCGCGTGAACATGGTCACGCCGGAACTGTTCGGCGAATATCCCGGTCCGGCGGAGCTTGCCGCCGCGAATCCCGAGCACGTCGAGGACATCATCCGCACCATCGGCTTCTTCCGTACGAAAGCGCGCAATATCATCGGGCTGTCGCATGAGTTGTGCGTGCGATTCGGGGGCGAGGTGCCAGCCGATATGGCTTCGCTGGTCAGTCTGCCGGGCGTGGGCCGCAAAACCGCGAACGTGGTGTTGGGCAACGCGTTCGGCGTGCCCGGTTTTCCTGTGGACACGCATGTGATTCGTGTGACTGGGCGATTGCGGTGGCGGTCCGACTGGGCGAGCCCCTCCCCTGACCCGGTGGCCATCGAACGTGAGGTCACCGCCTGCTTCCCTCCCGAAGAATGGACCGATCTGTCTCACCGTTTGATATTGCATGGCCGTGCCATCTGCCATGCGCGAAAACCGGATTGCGCCGACTGCCCCCTCAACGACACGTGTCCGGGCGCGTTCGCCGCGTGATTCCGACGCATGCCAGCCGCCGCGCCGGCACTCCGTCGAATCACACCCGGCCATCGGGCGTGTAGCACGCGTCAACTAGACTCGGGTGCATGGATGAAAACGGGCGGAAACGTAATCTGAAAGCCGAGGCGACGCGCTGGCTGATCTTCTTCGGCGTCGCGATCGTGCTCAGTGTGCTGCTGTGGCTGGGACTGTCGCTGACAGGCCGCAAGAATCCCATCACATCCTTCGGCACGCTCGTCTCCGACTCGTCGGTGACCGTCGGCATCGAAGGCAATGCGCCGAAATCGCTTGACATCCGCACCGAACAAGGCACCGCCGTGGAGCAAGCGCTGCTCGGCAACGTATACGAAACGCTGGTGTCACGTAGCGAAACCAACAAGCTGCAGCCGGGAATCGCCAGCTCCTGGCAGGCTTCCGACGACGGTCTCACGTACACGTTCACGTTGAACGGCGGCATGACGTTCGCCAATGGGCACAAACTCGACTCGTCCGACGTGGTCTGGTCGCTGCAGAACGCCGTCAACAACCATTACGTGGGAGCCGACCAGCTTGGTGATCTGAAGGAAATCACCAATCCCAATGCGAATACGGTGGTCATCACGCTCGCCAAGCCGAATCCGCGGCTGTTGCGCGCGCTGGCCGGCCGTGCAGGCGTCGTGTACGACGCGGAAAGCAAAACCAACTATGCGAAATCGGCGGTCGGATCGGGACCATTCACCGTGTCAACCGCGGACCAATCGCAAATCGTGCTGCAACGCAACGACTCGTATTGGGGCAAAAAAGCCGCATCATCGCAAGTGACGCTCTACTACTACGCCAACGAGGAATCCATGGCCGATGCCATGAAAGCCGGCAAAATCAGCATGGCGCTGCCGCTGAGCGCTTCAACCGCCTCGGAACTGGGCAAAACCAACGGTATTACCGCGGACAGCGGCATCAGCTTCGACAAGGTGATGCTCGCGTTCAACAACGACAACAACAGCCCCTTCTCCGACGAGCAGATCCGCAAGATGACGCGATACGCCATCGATGCGAAGACCATCGCCAAGAACGCGCCCGACGCGTACGCGCCGCTAGGAGGGCCGATCAGCCCGCTGGAAGACGGTTATGAGGACCTGAGCGGCCTGTACCCCTACAACCTCGAACAAGGGCAACGGATGCGCACGTATTTCGGAGTGAACTACATCGCGCCAATCGACATTCTGGTGCCGAAGGAATACGAAAGCATCGGCAACGACGTGAAAACCGCCATCGAAAACCTCAATATCAACACCAATCTGGAAGTGCTCGATTCCGCCGCGGACGTGACGGAACGCATGAACGCCGGCACCTATAACATCGCGCTGACCACCATGAGCGACGAAGGTGACGCAAGCGTCTTCGATAACGGCCAGTCCGTGTTCCATTTCGAGAACGGCGACGCGCAGCAGGCTTACGCCAATGCCATGGCCGCGACCAACGACAACGATTATCAGGCCCGCATGCGCGATTACGCGCGCGCCGTCAGCGAAAACGCGGCCAGCGACTGGCTGTACACACGCAAGAACTTCCTTGCCGTTTCCGATGGGCTGCAGGGGTATCCGAAGAATCTGACCGACCGTCTGCTGCCGTTGAACAGATTGACGCTGCACTGATTTTTCCACGGTTTTTTATGTGGATTTTCCGCGATTTGCCTGCGATTCCGGCATTCGGTTCGATAGGCGCTGATACGACGGCAGTTGTCACATTCGCTTTCTAGACTAGCGACTATGACTGAAAGCCAAGATAACACCATCAACGCGAACCTCACGCCGCTGCCCGACAGGGTCGGCGTGGACGGTCTCGAAGACAAGTGGCGTGGCGTCTGGGACGAGAGCGGAGTCTACAAGTTCCAGGGCACCCGCGACCGCAAGGCCGTCTATTCCATCGATACCCCGCCGCCCACCGTTTCGGGCCACCTGCATGTGGGCCACGTGTTCTCCTACACGCATACCGATGTGATCGCGCGTTTCAAGCGCATGAACGGCTACGACGTGTTCTACCCGATGGGCTGGGACGACAACGGCCTGCCGACCGAACGCCGTGTGCAGAACTATTACGGCGTGCGCGTGGACACTTCCCTGAAGTACGATCCGAATTTCGTGCCGCCGTTCGAAGGCACCGATGGCAAGAAGATCGACGCCAAGGACCAGGTGCCGATCTCCCGTAAGAACTTCATCGAACTGTGTGAAAAGCTCACCGCCCAGGACGAGAAGCAGTTCGAGGCGCTGTGGCGCTCCCTCGGCCTGTCCATCGACTGGTCGCAGACCTACCACACCATCGGCGAGCATCCGCAGCGCGTGGCCCAGAAAGCGTTCCTGCGCAACCTGGCTCGCGGAGAGGCGTATCAGAAGGACGCCCCGGGCCTGTGGGACGTGACGTTCCAGACCGCAGTGGCGCAGGCCGAACTGGAATCGCGCGAATACCCGGGCTTCTACCACAAGTTGGCCTTCCGTTTCGAAGACGGCACCCCGATCTACATCGAGACCACCCGTCCGGAACTGCTGGCCGCCTGCGGCGCGCTGATCGCGCATCCGGACGACGAGCGTTACAAGCAGTATTTCGGCCAGTACGTCTACTCCCCGCTGTTCCATGTGAAGGTGCCGATTCTGGCGCATAAGGCGGCGGAAATGGACAAGGGCGCCGGCATCGCCATGTGCTGTACGTTCGGCGACGTGACCGACGTCGAATGGTGGCGCGATCTGAACCTGCCGCTGCGTTCCATCATCCAGCGCAACGGGCGCATCGTCATGGACACCCCGGATTGGATCGAAGACGAGGAAGGCAAGCGTATCTTCCAGGAGACCGCGGGCAAGACCACGTTCTCCGCACGTAAGGTCATCGTCGACGAGCTGCGCGCTGCCGGCGATCTGGACGGCGAGCCGACCCCGACCAAGCGTATGACGAACTTCTACGAGAAGGGCGACAAGCCGCTCGAAATCGTCACCTCCCGCCAGTGGTACCTGAAGAACGGCGGCACCGACGAGAAGCTGAACGCCGAGCTCATCGCGCGCGGCAAGGAGCTGAACTTCCACCCCGATTTCATGCGCGTGCGCTACGAGAACTGGGTGCACGGCCTCAACGGCGACTGGCTGATCTCCCGCCAGCGCTTCTTCGGCGTTCCGTTCCCGCTGTGGTACCCGGTGAAGGAGGATGGCACCCCGGATTACGATCATCCGATCACCCCGAGCGAGGACCGTCTGCCGATCGATCCGACCGACGATGTGCCGGAAGGCTACACCGAGGACCAGCGTGACGTGCCGGGCGGCTTCACCGCCGAGCCGGACATCATGGATACTTGGGCCACCTCGTCGCTCACCCCGCAGATCGTGACCCGCTGGGAGGAACCGGGCGAGGAGAACCAGGCGATCTTCAATGCCACCTTCCCGATGGATCTGCGTCCGCAGGGCCAGGACATCATCCGCACTTGGCTGTTCTCCACCATGGATCGCGCGCATCTCGAGAACAAGTGCCTGCCGTGGGCCAACACCACGCTGTCGGGCTGGATCCTCGATCCGGACCACAAGAAGATGTCGAAGTCCAAGGGCAACGTGGTCGTGCCGGACAAGCCGATCAAACAGTTCGGCGCCGACGCGGTGCGTTACTGGGCCGCCGCCGCACGTCTGGGCCTGGACGCCACGTACGACGAAGGCCAGATGAAGATCGGCCGTCGTCTTGCCATCAAGCTGCTCAACGCCACCAAGTTCGCGCTAGCCATCGGCCGTGAGGACGAGAACCATCACGTGGGCGCTCCGGCAGTCGCCGCATGGAACCCGGCCGACGTGACCGAGCCGATCGACCGTTCCGCGATGTCCAAGATGGCCGCCGTGGTCCGCGAAGCCACCGACGATCTCAACAACTACGAGCATTCCAAGGCTCTGGAAGTCATCGAGAACTACTTCTGGCAGTTCTGCGACGACTACATCGAGCTGGTCAAGAACCGCGCCTACGGCACCGCCGATTCCACCGGCAACGTGCCGAGCGAGGCCGCGGTGAAGTCCGCACGCACCACGCTGGGCCTGGGTCTTGATGCGTTCGCGCGCCTGCTGGCCCCGTACCTGCCGTATGCCACCGAAGAGGTGTGGAGCTGGATGCATGAGGGCGAGGGCTCCGTGCACCGCGCCGCATGGCCTGTGGCCGACGTGTACGCGGCCGCCGCCGGCGACGCATCCGCCGATCTGCTTGCTCATGCCGGTGAGGCTCTGGCCGCGCTGCGTGGCATCAAGTCGAAGGCCAAGGTTTCGATGAAGACCCCGATCCTGTCTGTGACGCTTGCCGTTGCCGACGATGTGCGCGAGTCCATCGAGGCCGCGCTGGGCGATATCGCCGAAGCTGGTCGCGTGACCGGACCGATCGCCTTCACCGCACCGGCTGCCGCCGAGGGTGAGAACGAGGCCGCCGATGTGACGGTCGCCGAAAGCGAGCTAGGCGAACCGCCGGCCAAGAAACCGAAGAAGTGAGTCTCTGAGGTGAGCCGCCAGCGGCTTTTGTAGCGCAGCCGCTCACTTCACCCACATACGAGGGGCCTTTCCTTTGCATGAAGGAGAGGCCCCTCGTATATCCCGTCACTGTCTGCAACTAACCGTGCCCCCTTTTGCTCATATTCAGTCAAAATCGCGGGAAAAATGCTTTCGTGAGCGAAAAGGGGTATAAATCGCAGGCAAAACGGTCGAAATCATATCCCCTTTTGCTCACGTCCGTGCAGAATCGCCCTAAATCGCAAGACGTGCGCGCATAGAACCGTCCTTATCCCGTTCTCGGCTGTTCTCAGCGTACATTCCTGCCCCTGCGCACAAACCCGTACGCGAAAAATGGTTTTTATGGGCGTAATCTCAACGAATGCACAAGCGGAGGCGGAAATCACAATCAAAAAAACCCCGAAACGTACCACGTAAGCGACGGAGCACTATCGGATTTAGTGCATCGCACCAACCGCGTGCTCTACAGCACCGGAACGGACAGGAGGTACTGCGGGCCAGCGGACGAATTTCCGGAACCGTTCCCACCCAATCCGGCCTGCAGCGCATCGTCGAAAACTTCCGCAGCGGCGGCCAATTCGACCGTCTCGTCAATCAAATCGCCATTATCCGGCGTGAAACCGGTTTTCGCCAAGCCATAGCCGGTAATTGGTAGCGAGCTGGCGGACGAATCCGCCGAACCGTCGGACGAATCGCCACCGCTGTTCTTCGAAGAGCCGTCCACTCCCCCGACTTTCGCCACATTCTTCGACGTGGTGTCCGCTGCGGCGCCGAACGACGGGCGTAGTCCGCCCGCGTAGCTCATCACATCATCCATGCTGATGGCGTTCTTGTCATCGACCAAGCTGGTCGAATCGGCGGTGTTGTTCTTCGCCTGCGCGCGTTCGGCCTTGCGTTGCGCACGGGACCGCCGTTTCTCGGCTTTCGCGCACAACGATTGGCTGGCGGAGGCGGAACGCAACGTGTCCAGCACAGAAGCGTCATCGGCAGCGCCCGATTCGGACGTGTCGTCATCCGAATCCAGCTGGTCGGCGAATCGCAGCACGATCTGGTGGAATGCGCTGGCCTGTCCGGTGTGCTCGCTGGCGTCCGCCAACGCGGTCATCGCCGCGGACACCTTGTCGGACGCGGTTTTGAGCTTCTCATTGTCTTTGATGCCGGCACGCACGTCGGCGATCGCCTGGGTTTCGTAGCTGCCAGCCGTGCCTGCGGTGGCGCCCAGTTCCTTAAGCCGAGCCGTGTATGCGTCGGTGAAATCCATCGAATACGGGATCATGGCCGCGGACAGCTGCGATTGGCCGGCACTGTAGTCTTTGGAGCCGCGCTGTTGTTCCTCGCCGGCGCGCTTGGTGAGCTCGTTCACCAAGCCGGATGTGCCGCGCTGTTCGATGGTGCGAATCACCTCGTCGACGGCGTCGGCCGCGCCGATATGCCGGTATGCGGCGCTCACGTCGTTGACGGCGTTGGCCAGGTCTGCCACGGATTTAGCTACGGAGGTATCGCCGTTCAGTTCGGACGCGGTGCCGAGAATGGCGGGAAGCTGTGTGGCGTTGCCGATCGAACCGGACAGATGCGTGGTGTATGAGCCCACGTACGCGTCGATGTAGCCGTCGAACGCCTGATCGTGCGCTTTGGAACGTACGGCGATGGTCTGTTTGGCAAGCGCTTTCTCGTTGTCTCTGAGCTGTTCCAGTTGGGCGATGAGCTTGCGGTTGCGTTGCGAGCCGACGTTGGTCAGACCGTCCACCAAGGTGGTTGCGCGCTTGGTCAGGTCAGGCAGTGATTGCCGAACGTTGCCTTCCACCGCGGCGATGGACAGTGAGCTCATGGTGAAGTGCTTCGCCGTCACGTAGGCGTTGAAGGTCAGGTCCTCGCCCGGTTTGCCGACCGCAGCCACCAGGGTCGAGGTGTTGTCGGATGAGACGAGCACGCCGTCATCGGCGGTCACGTCACTGCCGACGCGTTCGGGAATGGTGAAGGCGACGATTGGCGTCAGATTGGCGGTCACGTCGGGTTTCGTGGCATGCAGGGCGATGCATATGCCGATCATGCCGGAAGCGCCGGAAACGTCGGAAACGCTTACGTCGGGCCCGTTGAGGGTGAAGGAGGCGGATATTTTCCACGGCAATGCGACAACGCCTTTGGGAACGCGTTTCGACGTGGAGGATCCGCTGTTGGTCAGGAAAAGGCGGCCTGGTTTGTCGATGGAGGTGTAGGCGCTCATCACGTCATCATGCGATGCATCGGCCGCGTACTGCCCATTCTGTTGCAAGGCCGATATCGCGTCGTTCACGCCGACTGCCGCGACGGGAGCGGCGGTGATGACGGCGACCGCGATCGCCGCGGCAAGCGGGCGTCGGGCACCGGATGGACGGTTCGCGGTGGCGTGGCGCATGCCGGACCTCTCAATCGCAATCGAAACAACTTTCCAAGGCATTTAATGTAGTGCCCGGCATGCCCGTCGGCAATGGACGTTCGCGCGGGGCGCGCGGAAAACGGACGGCTCAGGCGAAAACGTCGAGTACGCCCGGGTCTCCCCCGTTTTCGGCGATGCGCTTGTGGCGGCGCTTGGCCTCGGTCACCACGAATTCGCGGTACATTTCGGCGATTTCCGGATCCAGTCCGGCTTCGTCGGCAATGCGATGCAGACGCTCGATCTGGGCATGTTCACGCTGGTAATCGGCCGGCGCGAAGCCCGCACGCGCCTTGAGCACACCCACCTGCGACGTGTATTTGAACCGTTCCGCCAGCAGCGAGACGATGGCGGTGTCGACGTTGTCTATCGATTGGCGCAGCGAGGCGATTTTAGCCACCACATCGGCCACTTCGGGGTTGTTCTGCGCGGTGCGCGCGTCGATGATGGTTTCGGATTCGGTTTCTTCTTCTGGCCGAAGCCAGTCATGTTCGCTGTCGCTCATGGGTATAAGCCTACCGCGCACCCTACCGCGGCATCTGCCGAACAGCGGTCACTTCGCGAAGTAACGCTGCAGCACGATGGTGGTTTCGGTGCTGACCGACACCGTGCGATGGATGAGGTTCAACAGCTCTTCGAGCTTGCTGGGCGATTCGACGCGAACGGTGAGCATGAAGCTGGGCGAACCGGCGACGGAATCGCAGGACATGATGCCGTCGATGTTTTTGAGCTTGTCTGGAATCTCGGCTTCCTGGGAGTAATCGATGGGCGTGACCGCGATGTAGGCGTTCACCGCAAGGCCGCGGCGCTCGTCGTCGATAACCGCCTTGTAGCCGCGGATCACGCCGCGACGCTCAAGCTTCTGCACGCGCGACTGCACGGCGGACACGGACAGGCCTGTCGCCTCGGAAAGGTGGGACAGCGTGGCTCGGCCATCCTTTTCAAGCATGTCGAGGATTACGCCATCGGTCGCGTCGAGCTGGCTCACAACCGTACGTGCGTCTACCGGATCATTGTCACTGTTGGTCATTCATACCCCTTTTCCAACAATCCACTGCACCGGCCGCAATCGACCGTCCCCACTGCAGTTCCATGTTCTTTTTCTTCCTTACCATACCCACTACCGCGCACATACCGTCGCGGAATCGCCGCAGTTTATCCGGACGGCGCAACGCTGTCATGAAATATCTTTGTTTTATTTAGCTCATACCCCCATATCGACCATATATATATTTTTCCCATTTATCTTTTCTCGTCGTATTTTTACCTATTTTTTAATTGACAACGTTGTCCAAAAAGTGGTCAATCTCACGAAATTCGTCGAAACGTACGCATAGGAAAGAGGCTACACGGCGATTGCCATGCAGCCCCTCAAACCTTCAGATTCGCTTGCAGCCGACGACTCAGTTGCCGTTGGTGGCGTTGCCGCTCTGCTGGATGAGCGACGCCATGAAATCGCGGTTGGTCGCTGTCTTCTTCAGACGCGGCACGAGCGTCTGGTAGGCCTGCTCCGGCTCGAGGCCGCCCAGAAGACGACGCAGACGGTAGATGATCGGCAGTTCCTGCGGATCGGTGATGAGCTCCTCACGGCGGGTGCCGGAGGCGTTCACGTCGATGGCCGGGAACAGGCGCTTGTCGGCGAGCTCGCGGCTCAGACGCAGTTCCATGTTGCCGGTGCCCTTGAATTCCTCGAAGATCACCTCGTCCATCTTGGAACCGGTTTCCACCAGCGCGGAGGAGATGATGGTCAGGGAGCCGCCGTTTTCGATGTTGCGGGCGGCGCCGAAGAACTTCTTCGGCGGGTACAGCGCCTGCGCGTCCACACCACCGGACAGGATGCGGCCGGAGGCCGGCGCGGCGATGTTGTAGGCGCGGGCCAGACGGGTCATGGAGTCGAGCAGCACCACCACGTCCTGGCCGAGCTCCACGAGACGCTTGGCGCGTTCGATGGCCAGTTCGGCGACGGTGGTGTGGTCGGAGGCCGGACGGTCGAAGGTGGAGGAGATGACCTCGCCCTGCACCGTGCGTTCCATGTCGGTGACTTCCTCCGGACGTTCGTCCACGAGGACGACCATCAGGTGGACTTCCGGATTGTTGGTGGCGATCGCGTTGGCGATGTTCTGCAGGGTGATGGTCTTGCCGGCCTTCGGCGGGGACACGATCAGGCCACGCTGGCCCTTGCCGATCGGCGCCACGATGTCGATGAGGCGGCCGGTGAGCTTGTTCGGCGTGGTCTCCTGCTTCAGGCGTTCCTGCGGATACAGCGGGGTGAGCTTGCTGAACTGCGGACGATGCTGCGCTTCCTCGACGCTCATGCCGTTGATGGAGTCGATGGACTGCAGCGGCACGAACTTCTGACGCTGGTTGCGACGTTCGCCTTCACGCGGGGCGCGGATGGAGCCGTGCACGGCGTCGCCCTTGCGCAGGCCGTACTTCTTGACCTGGCCCATGGAGACATACACGTCGTTCGGTCCCGGCAGGTAGCCGGACGTACGCACGAACGCGTAGGAGTCGAGCACGTCGACGATGCCGGCGACCGGCACGAGGTCTTCCTTCGGCTCGTCGCGATGCTGGTCGCGGTCGGCGCGATCCATACGATCGTTGCGCTGGTCGCGGTCGGCGCGATCGTTACGGTCGTTGCGATCATTGCGATCGCCCCTGCCGCGACGCTCGTCACGCTCGTCGTAATCGCGGTCACGGCCACGCATACGGCGGCCACGGCGATCGTTGCGTCCACGGCTGTGACGGTATTCGTTGTCTTCGGTCTCGTCGCGACGCTTATCATCGTCGGCGTCTTCCTGCGACGGCAGCGTGGCGAGGATGTCATCAAGGTCGCGCACGACGTCTTCGCTCTTCGGCCCGTCCGCCACGCGACGGCGGCGACGCGGCTCGAAATCGTCCCTACGGTCGTCATCACGACGGCGACGGCGGTCATCCTGCTTCGGAGCGGCATCGTCAAGGCCCAGTTCGGCGAGCAGGTCGGCGCCGGCTTCGGCGTCACGATGGCGACGACGCTTCGGCGCTTCATCGTTCGGCTTCAACGCGTCCACCGCTGCCACGGCATCCGCGACTTCGGAGGATTCCGCGGACTTGGCCTGCTTGGCACGGACGGGGCGTTCCTCCTGCTTGGCTTCATCGGCCTTCTTGTCCTTTGCCGATTTGACCTCAGCGTCTGCGGCGGGAGCGGACTTTGGCGCGCGCACGGTGACGCCGGCCGGAGCCTGGCCGCCGGAACGGGCGGCTTGAAGTGTTGCGATCAGTTCGGTCTTGCGCATGGTGGAGACACCACGAAGTCCCATCTGCTTGGCGAGCTCCTTGAGCTCGGGCAGTTTCATATCATCGAGATTAGGGCTTGTTGCCACTGGTAGTTGCCTTTCCTTGGCTTCCACAGGCATGCGCCCGCGACAGCTGTAAAAAAGAATTGCGGAAAATTTCCGTCGAATGAAAAGTCCGCCGCGAAACATCGCGGTTTTCGAACTGTCCTAACCATACAACGCAACCCAGACCAACGCAAAGCGGGCACGCGCGGTCCGCCCGTGCGGTTCGCGCACCGCGCAATCGCAATAAAAATCGCAATGAAAAAGCCCATGCCAAAAAGCATGGGCTTGATCAAAGTTACGCTGCGAAAAATAAATAACGCGTGCGAAGACGCCCGTCTGAGGCCGAAGGCGTACAAAGGTACGTCGAGCGCCGGAGAAAGGGCGTATGCGCACGCGTTATTTATTTTTCTACTTTTCTTCGTGGTAGGACTTGTCAGTGTTGACCGACCACACGTTGTCTTTCGACGTTTCGCCGCTCTTGATGTCCTTGACGGCTTCGATGGCGGTGGCCATGGAGTGGTCCATGTTGTTGTAACGGTGCTGTCCGTTACGACCAACGCAGTACAGGTTGCCGAAGGAGTCGAGGTAGTCGACGAGTTCGGGCATGCGGTCGTAGGTGTCGAAGTAGGCCGGGTAAGCCTTCTTGACGCGTTCGCGGTGGGAGTCGAGCACGTCCTGCGGGCCGTTGATGACCTGCATGCGGGTGAGCTCCTGGATGGCGAACTTGGTGGCTTCCTCGTCGGTCATGTTCCAGAAGGAGTCGCCTTCCTCGCAGAAGTATTCGAGGCCGATCCACACGGTGTTGTCGACGTCCTTGACCAGGTACGGGCTCCAGTTGTTGAAGATCTGCAGACGGCCGACCTTGTAGCCCGGATCCTGCACGTAAATCCAGCAATCCGGCACGATCGGCGGGTTGCCGAGGGTCGGAATGTCGGTGGTGTTGGTCAGGCGCAGGTGCTTGACGAGCAGGCCGACGGTGACGAAGTCGCGGTACGGCAGGCCGTTGGCGATTTCGGTCATGTCCTTCGGAGCCGGCTGGTCGGAGGCGTCCACGGCGTTGACAAGGTCCTTGACCGGCATGGAGGAAATGAAGTCGTCCGCGGCCATTTCGGTGCGGTTGCCTTCGGAATCCTCGTACACGACGGATGCGATCTTGCCGTCCTTCTGGCGAATTTCCACCACATTGGCGTCGGTGATGACCTTCACGCCGGCGGCTTCGCAGTTGGATTCGACGGTTTCCCACAGCTGGCCCGGGCCGAGCTTCGGATACCAGAATTCCTCGATGAGGGAGGTTTCGACTTCGGAGTTGTCGCGCTTCTTCGGCAGGAGCTTCTGGAAGGCGTTCTTCAGCACGCCCATGATGCTCAGGCCCTTGACGCGCTGTGCGCCCCAGTCGGCGGAGATTTCGGACGGGTGACGGCCCCACAGTTTCTCGGTGTAGCCCTCGAAGAACATGGAGTAGAGCTTACGGCCGAAACGGTTGATGTAGAAGTTCTCCAGATTGGTTTCCGGCAGCTTGTGCACCATGGACTTCAGGTAGCTGAAGCCGGCGACCATGGTGAGCTTGAAGCCCATGGCCTTCAGGGTGTTGGCGCTCAGGGAAATCGGGTAGTCGAGGAAGTGGCGGTTCCAGTAGATGCGGGACACGCGGTGGCGCTTGAGCATCACCTTGTCTTCGATTTCCGGATCCGGGCCGCCCGGCTCCATATCATGCTCGCGGTGGAGCTTCTTGTCATCATAGCTGGGTGCGCCCTGCAGCGGCAGAACGTCCTTCCACCAGTCCATGATGCGGTCGTCCTTCGAGAAGAAGCGGTGGCCGCCGATATCCATACGATTGCCGTCATGCTTGACGGTGCGGGAGATGCCGCCGAATTCGCGGGTGGCTTCCAGCACGGTCACGTCGTACTGTTCGGAGCCACCGTCCTTGACGAGCTCCCAAGCGGCAGTCAGGCCGGCAGGGCCGCCACCGATGATGACCACGGATTGCTTTTGCGTCACTTTGAAGTCTCCTTACAAACAAAATCGAAGATATTCTACCCGAAGGTAGGGAAACGCACAGCGCACCTGTGCGCATGCACACAAAATCACCGCCAAGTCCGACAGCAATCGCCCTGATAGAAGGAAAACCAGCCGTACGGCTTCCGCCGAAGACTGGTTTTCCGTAGGTCCGCTACATGCTGTCGGGAATGTCGATGTCGGTTTTCTGCACTTCCTCGACGTTCACGTCCTTGAACGTGACGATGCGCACGTTTTTGACGAAACGGCTGGAACGGTAGACGTCCCACACCCACGCGTCGGTCAGCCGCACGTCGAAGTAGACGTCCTGGCCGGCGGAACGCACGTTGAAATCGACCTTGTTGGCCAGATAGAAGCGGCGCTCGGTCTCCACAACGTAGGTAAACAGTTTGATGACGTCGCGGTATTCCTTGTATAGGGACAGCTCGGCGTCGGTTTCGTAGTTGTCGAGGTCCTCGGCGCTCATCGTCTGCCTTCCGTGTCGCGCTTGCGGCCACGTCCAAGCGTGCGCCACCAAGCATCCTTCGAGGTTTTGCGCTCATCCGAGCTGTACGGCCAGTTGTTGTCGGCATCGCCGGCCTTCTGGTCCGTCTTCGCCGTTCCGGATGCTTCGTTCGGCTGCGATTCCTGCGATGGCGCGGCAGACGTCTCGTCGGCGGAGGTCTGCGCCGTGTCTCCACTCTGGCCTGCCGCTGCGGCATCGTCCGCATCGCCCTTATGTACGAAGTTGAGTTGGATGGCGATCGAGTGTTCGCGGGCGCTCAACGCCTCCTTGACGCCCGGATTGTCTTCGATCACGTGCATGCCGAACGCGTCGAGCGAGCGGATCGGGTCGAATTCGTCGACGAGCGTGTCCATGACGATGAGGTCCTGGTAACGGTTCTCCGACGCGTTCCACAGGGCATCGCGCGAACGGCCGGACGGCACGAAGCCGAGCGACTGGTAGACGGATACGGAACGCGTGTTCTGTTCCGGCACGGCCACCCAAATGCGGTGCATGCCGAGGCCCGCCGGTTCCGGCGCGAAGCCGTACGTCATCACGCGGGGCATGATGTCTCGCGAGTAGCCGCGGCCGCGGTAGTCCTTGCCGAGCACCACTTGGATGCGGGCGGAACGTGCCCAGCCGTCGATGTCGATGAGGAAGATCATGCCGATCACGTTGTCGGAAGAGGCCGCGTCAAGCTCGCCGTCGCCGTCATGGTCGGCTTCGGTGACGATGGACCATGCGATGGTACGACGAGATTCCGGATCCCCCACGCCGGATTCGTTCGATTTTTCGCCATTGGACCATGCCACGGAACGACGCACCCACGCGTTCACAGCGCCACGTTCGGCCACGCGGTCCTTGCCGGTGATGCCGGATGCGCCGACGTACGCCTCAATGACCTCCATGCGTGCGATGTCGTCGATGGTGGCGGGGCGCAAGTGCACCATCTCGCCCTTGATGGGCGGAATGACGATGCGTTCCGGCAGCTCCCTCGCCCGCTGGTCCGTCGTCTGTTCCTTCGCTGTGGTTTCAGCGTACTCTGACATGATTATCGTTCCCTATGTTTCTCGGCGCGGTCCCTCACCACACCCATACCGACGGTATTGTACCCGACTGAACGCCAGCTGGGAGTTTTGTTAGGCAAAATCCCCGTGAAACCTCCCCCAGCCGACGCGTGAATCGTACGAAAAGGCATGTAAAAGCAGATAAAAAGCAACAAAATGCAGAAAGGCGTGCGTTTTTACGATTCCTCTCATCGCAAAAACGCACGCCTTTCGATGCCATCAATCAGGCAACGTTCGGCAATCGCCGGAACGTCACTTGATCTTGCCCATCACGATCTTGGTGACGGCCTTCGCGTCGGCCTGGCCGCGGGTGGCGCGCATGACAGCGCCGATAATCGCGCCCATCGGCTTCATGTTGCCGCTCTTGAGCTTCTCGACGATGTCCGGGTTGGCCGCGAGTGCCTCGTCGACGGCCTTTTCGAGCGCGCCGTCGTCGGAAACGACCTGGAAGCCGTGCTTCTTGACGACCTCGTCCGGAGTGCCTTCGCCGGCGAGCACGCCTGCGACGGTCTGCTTGGCGAGCTTGTCGTTGAGCTTGCCGTCGGCGATGAGCTTCTCGACCTCGGCGACGTCGGCCGGGGTGATCGGCAGCTCTTCAAGGCTCACGCCCTTGTTGTTGGCTTCGCGGGACAGCTCGCCCAGCCACCACTTCTTGGCGCCCGAGGCGGAAGCGCCGGCCTTGACGGTGTCCTCGAGCAGGTCCAGAGCGTCGGCGTTGAGCACGTCGCGCATCTCCAGATCGTTGAAGCCCCACTCGCCCTTCAGGCGGTTGCGGCGCTCACGAGGCATTTCCGGCATCTGGGCCTTCATCTCCTCGATGTGCTCCTTGGTGATGTGCAGCATCACCAGATCCGGATCCGGGAAGTAGCGGTAGTCGTCGGCGTCGGACTTCACGCGGCCGCCTGCGGTGGTCTGCGAGGCCTCGTCCCAGTGGCGGGTCTCCTGCAGGATCTCGCCGCCTTCGGAAAGGATGGCGGCCTGGCGGCGGATCTCGTACTGGATGGTCTTCTCGATGCCACGGAACGAGTTCACGTTCTTGGTTTCGGAACGGGTGCCGAACGGATCGGACGGGCTGTTGCGCAGCGACACGTTCACGTCGGCGCGCATGTTGCCCTGCTCCATGCGGGCATGGGAGATGTTCAGCGCACGCACGATGTCGCGGATGGCGCGCATGTAGGCGCCTGCGATTTCGGGGGCGCGGTCTCCTGCGCCTTCGATCGGCTTGGTCACGATTTCGATCAGCGGCACGCCGGCGCGGTTGTAGTCGACCAGCGAGTGGTCGGCGCCTTCGATGCGGCCGTCGGCGCCACCGACGTGGGTGTTCTTGCCGGCGTCGTCCTCGATGTGGGCGCGCTCGATCGGCACACGGAAGATGGTGCCGTCCTCAAGCTCCACGTCGAGGTAGCCGTTGCCGTTGGTCGGCTTGTCATACTGCGAGATCTGGTAATCGCGCGGCATGTCCGGGTAGAAGTAGTTCTTACGGGCGAACTGGCTCCATTCGGCGATTTCGCAGTGCAGGGCGAGACCCAGCTTGATCGCGTAATCGACGGCGGTCTTGTTGACCACCGGCAGGGAGCCCGGCAGGCCGAGGCTCACCGGGGTGAGCTGGGTGTTCGGCTCGCCGCCGAAGTGGACTTCGGCCGGGCAGAACAGCTTCGTGGTGGTGGACAGCTCCACGTGGGTTTCCAGACCGATGACCGGGTCGAACTTCTTGACGGCATCGGCGTACTTCATCAACTTTTCAGCCATTTTGTTTTCTTTCCTCCGATGCTTCCTACTTGTCCAGTCCGTCGAGCCACGGGGTCTTCAGGGACTGCCAGATCGGGCCGTTCCAGCTTTCCTCGAGGGCCGCTTCGAGAGCGGCGGCGGGCTTGTACATGACCTCGTCGCGCTGCTGCGGGGCGAGGAACTGGAAGCCGACCGGCAGGCCGTCGTCGCTCAGGCCGGCCGGGATGCTCATGGCCGGCACGCCGGCGAGGTTGGCCGGAATGGTGGTGATGTCGATGGCGTACATGGCCATCGGGTCCTCGGTCTTCTCGCCGAACTTGAAGGCGGTGACCGGGCTGGTCGGGCCGACGAGCACGTCGACCTTTTCGAAGGCCTTCTTGAAGTCGTCGATGATCAGGGTGCGGACTTTCTGCGCGGAGCCGTACCAGGCATCGTAGTAGCCGGCGGACAGCGCGTAGGTGCCGAGGATGATACGGCGCTTGACTTCGTCGCCGAAGCCGGCCTCACGGGTGTAGGCCATCATGTTGGCGGCGGTCTGCGGAACGCCTGCCGGCGGCATGACGCGCAGGCCGTAGCGCATGCCATCGTAACGGGCCAGGTTGGAGCTGACCTCGGACGGCATGATGATGTAGTAGGCGCCGAGGGAGTACGGCAGGTGCGGCAGGGACACTTCGATGACCTCCGCGCCCATTTCCTCAAGCTTCTTGACGCCTTCGTTGAAGCGGGCCATGACGCCCGGCTGGAAGCCTTCGCCGCCGAGCTCCTTGATCAGGCCGACCTTGAGGCCCTTCAGATCGCGCTTCATGCCTTCACGGGCTGCGGCGACCATCGGACGCGGGCCTTCCGGAATGGAGGTGGAATCGCGCTTGTCGTGTCCGCCGATCACTTCCTGCAGCAGGGCCGAGTCGAGCACCGTACGGGAGCACGGGCCGATCTGGTCGAGCGAGGAGGCCATGGCGATCGCGCCGAAACGGGAGACGCCGCCGTAGGTCGGCTTGACGCCGACGGTACCGGTCAGCGAGCCCGGCTGGCGGATGGAGCCGCCGGTGTCGGTACCCAGGGCGAGCGGAGCTTCGAATGCGGCCACTGCGGCTGCGGAACCGCCGCCGGAACCGCCCGGCACGCGCTCGGTATCCCACGGATTGTGGGTGGTCTGGTAGGCGGAGTGCTCGGTGGAGGAGCCTTGCGCGAATTCATCGAGGTTGGTCTTGCCCAACAGCGGCATGCCCGCGGCCTTGAGCTTCTCGATGACGGTGGCGTCGTACGGCGGCACCCAGCCTTCGAGGATCTTGGATGCGGCGGTGGTTTCGATGCCCTTGGTGACGATCATGTCCTTGATGGCGATTGGCACGCCGGCGAGTTCCGGCATCTGCGCCTTGTCCTCATCGGATTTGGCGTCGAAGGCGTCGGCCTGTTCGAGGGCCTGGTCGGCGGAGACCTTCAGGAAGGCCTTGACGCTCGGTTCGGCGGATTCGATGACCGCAAGGTGGGCTTCGACCAGCTCACGGCTGGAAACTTCCTTGGCCTTGATCTTGGCCGCCATCTCGGCGGCGGAAAGCTTGACGAGTTCGGTGGTGCTCATATCACTCCTGTCCCAGAATGCGCGGTGCGACGAACATGCCGGCCTCGGAGACCGGGGCGCCTGCGGTGGCTTCGGCCTGGGTCAGCGGGGTCTCGGGGACGTCCGGACGCAGGTAGGCTTCCAGCGGGACCGGGTTCGCAGTCGGTTCCACGTCGTCGGTGGCGACTTCCTGGACCTTGTTGATGGATTCGGCGATGACGTTCAGATCGCCCTGCAGACGGGTGATTTCCTCGTCCGTGAGTGCGATTCGGGCCAGATCGCCCAAATGCACGATTTCTTCTTTGGTGAAAGTAGGCATGACCCTAACAGTAACGCGTCTGTGTGACGAGCGTGTGCCCTATTTCGTGCCCCGTTCGCAACCCAGCAGCGGACGTTGCCTTCCATTTCGCAACCCAATCGTTGGACACCTGGTCATCTTTCCGGTACAGCAACGTTCGACGGCTTTTCTTGCCGCGTGCCGATGGCGCGATCAGGCTTGCGGCGCGGCGTGCTGGGCGATCCAGGCGTGCATGGAGACCGCGGCGGCGGCGCCGGCGTTGATGGAACGGACCGAGCCGAATTGGGAGATGTAGACCACGTCATCGGCCAGTTCGAGCGCTTTTTCGGACAGGCCCGGGCCTTCCGCGCCGAAAAGCATGAGGCAGCGTTCGGGGAAATGGTAGGTTTCCATGGGCACCGCGCCGGGAATGATGTCGAGCGCGATGACGCGGGCGGCTTGCAGTTCTGCTATTTTCGCGTCCAAAGCTTCCAGTTGGGCCATGGTTTCGCCTGTGTTCGGGGCAGTGCCGGAAGTGCCATCCGTTGCAGCTGCGGAGCCACGCATATGGAAGGCGATGGCGGCGGCTTGCGATTGGGCGGCGGCGATTTCGCCGGCGATGCGCAGTTTCCAACATTCGACGAGTTCCGTTATGGATGGATGGTTTTCGACGTGCTGGTACAGCTCCGTCATGAGCGCGCCCTTGCGATTCCATTTGTGCGGGCCGACGATGTGCACGCGGCGCGCTTGGAACGCGTTGGCGGTGCGCACCATGGAGCCGATGTTGAAATCGTGGGTCCAGTTCTCCACGGCGACTTCGAAATCGTGGCGCCCGCGGGAGTCCAGGTCGGCTTTGATGGCCGCGACCGTCCAGTAGCGGTAGCGGTCGAGCACGTTGCGGCGGTCGCCTTCGTCGAGCAGGGTGGAGTCGAAGCGGATGTCGTAATTGGGGGATGACGCATCGTCCGGGCGTGGTTCGCCTGGATGGGTTTGCGACCACGGTCCTACGCCGACCTCGCGGAACGTCGGTTCGCCGGATGCCTGTGCGGCAACATCGATGGGATTGGGATCGTGCACGTTCTCCCCTTCATAGGAACAGCAATACAAATATGTCAAAGGCCCGCGCATCCGTATGCATCATCATGCTTGTCATCGCACATTCGACGACGTCAACGGCAGATATGTTTGCGGTCGGTCGGCGGGAAACTCGGTGTTCAGTGGAGTTCGGATTCCTTGAACACTTCGACGAACGGCAGTTCGGATTCCTCCGAAGTGACCGGGTTGATGACCTTGATGGTCGGGTCGACCATGTCGACACCGCCGATCAGCGAGGCAACGGCCAGCACTTTGGCGCCTTCGTTCTCCACCACGGAGAAGTCGAGGCTCAGCTCGTTGCCGTTGCGCAGGGTGACCAGCGATGAGGTCTGCACATACGATTTTTCAGACAGCCAGGAGTCGATCAGCACCACGCGTTTGCCGGCAATCGACGGACCCTTGATGGACGGATAGACGAAGTCCATGACGAAACCGTCCAAATCCTCACCACGGGAGGCGGCGGCCTGGATCATGGCGGAGACCAGCGGCACGGCCGCGGCGGTCAATGCGCCGACCGCGTCGAAATCGTCGACGGAATAGCCGGCTTCCTCCAACGTGTCGAGCAGGATATGGCCGACGATGGAGGCTCCACGATGGTCGAACAGCACGGAGGAGAGTTCCGAGAACGGCTTGTCCTTCATTTCGGCCTGCAGCAGCGTCTTGAGCTGGTCGCGAGGTTCGAGCATGGCGAAATCGACGGTGGATTCCGTCGAAGCGGAAACAGACTGGCCCGCAGCGGAATCATGCGTCGGAACCGGTGTCGTCTTGCGGAAAGTGTTCTCTTCGGTCATGGTTCCAGCCTATCCTTTCGGCTCGTCATTCACCGCGCGGTATGGGTGATTTATGAGCGATAAACATGGTCATTCGGCGTTGGTCTCGGGAGCGGACAACTCGCGGATATCCCCTTTTTCGGGCGCGATCATGTCGACGGTGCCGATGACCTTGCTCTGGTCGACGCGTTGCAGTTTGCGCGCGGTGACCAGCACGCGCGATTCGAGCGACGCGGCGAACGAGTTGTATGCGCCGACCGTTTTGGTGATGGCGGAACCCAGTTTGGTGGCCCGCTCCCCCAATACTGCAAACCGTTCGTACAGCTCTCGGGACAGGTCGAACAGCATTTTCGCGTCATCGGTCAGGCTTTGCTGCTGCCATGCGTATGCCACGGATTTGAGCACCGCCCATAGGGTGATCGGCGAGGTCAGCGCGACTTTCTGCGCGAATGCGTCGTCCATCAGTGTCGGGTCGGTTTCCAATGCGGCCTGCAGCAACGATTCGTTGGGGATGAACGCGATCACGAAATCCGGAGCATCGCTGAACGCGTTCCAGTAGGCTTTGTCTCCCAGGGTCTTCACATGGTCTCGTACCGCTTTGGCATGGGAATGCAGCAGCTCGTTCTTGCGGGCCAGTTCCTCCGGTGAGGCGGTGTCTGGAATCTCGCATGCGCGCTGGTAGTCGGCGTATGGCGCCTTCGCGTCGATCGGAATGGTTTTGCCGCCCGGCATGTGGATGATCATATCCGGCCGTTGCGTATGTCCATCGGCGTCGGTGACCACAACTTGGGTGTCGAAATCGACATGTTCCAACAGACCCGCCGATTCCACGATGTTGCGCAGCTGCGCCTCGCCCCACGCGCCACGCACCTTGTTGTTGCGCAATGCCGATGATAGGGCGCTCGTCTCGCGATCCAATCGCGCCTGCTGTTCGCCAAGACCTTTGAGCTGCTCGCCGAGCGCACCCATCTCATGCTTGCGGCCCTCTTCGATTTGCGCGACCTTCGTCTGCAGGGCGTCGAGGTTCTTCTGCACCGGAGCCAGTGCGGAGAGCACCTTGCTTTGCTCCTGCAGTTTCCGTTCGCTTTCGGCTTGACGACGGTTCGCTTCTTCGGCGGCACGCTGCCGTTCACGTTCCACGCGCATTTCCTCGGCACGCTGGGCCTGTGCCAATTGCGATTTGAGATACGTCAGCTGCTGGCCGAGCCCTTCCGCCTGCGTACGGTACTGCACCACCGCCGCGTTAAGTTCGCTGATACCCTGACGATCCGCCTCGATCTGCGCCTTCGCCTCGTTCAGGTCGGATTCCTTCGCGCCACGGGCCATATCCTGCCCTTTGGCACGGCCCGCGAAGAAGCCCGCAGCCGCTCCGAGCGCGGCCACGATCACCAGCAATATCACTACAAACACAGGATTATCGAACATACGTTCGATGGTATCACGTCGTCAGGAACACATCAATCCACGCATCCACATTCATTCGCAAGACCGACCGCATGCCACACAACCGTGCACTATGCTGAAATCAGCCGAACGCGAAATGCATCAGCCCAACACGAAGGGACATTATGGGATTCGATCTGTTTTTGGCGGCCGTGTCGATTGTGGCCGCATCCATCGCCACCTGGGCGTTGTTGCGGCTGTTTCCAAGCTCGGACGCACGCCAGGCGATTCCGCTGCGGACGGACGGCGGATTTGCCGACCCATCCCACACAACCGACGGTGGAGTGACGATAGACGGCAAAGTGACGGCAGACGGCGAATCGGCATCCGACATCGACGGACAACCCACCGACCACCTCGGCAAGCGCCTCGTCATCGCGCTTATCCTGACCATTCCAACGTTCGTCATCACATTACTGGCGCTGGCCAAAATCGCCATGCCGGGCTGGCTGACGAATCCGTGGCTGCACGCCATCGTCATCACGCCGGTCATGTTCTATTGCGCGGCGCCGATTCACCACCGCGGCCTGCCCGCATTGCAGCGGCGACGTCCGAACGGCGATTCGCTGGTTTCGCTTGGCATGGCGATTGTTTACGCGTACAGCCTGCTGCTGTGCGTGGTGTCGTGGATTTTCCCGGCCGGCTCGCGCGATCCGTATTTCGCGTTCGTCGGCGTGGTCGCGACGCTTTCGCTGGCTGGCACGCTTGTCCGGCGACACGCGACGACCGCGCAGCAGACGGCAGAAACAGAAAAGGCGCAATCGGCACAGTCAACAGAATCAACAGAATCGGCGCGATCTCAAGCGAAATCCCCTGAGCCAACGCAAGAAAAAAGCGCGGAAGAATTGCTCTTCCGCGCTGTGGTAGGTCATGCGATCCGCGCACGCGTGCTGCAGATCACCACGTCGGTGACGATGGTGGTCGCGGTGTGGACGTGCGCGTTGTGGCTGGCGTTCGGCATGCAACCGAAGCTGGCGATCGCCATACTGCTCGGTTCGACCGTGCTGTCGGTCGCAGGCCTGGTATTGCAGGCTTACGACCGACAGGTAACCAATCGATAATCGTCACTCAGCCGGGTTCGGGACGTCGGCGGAATCGTCCGTCTTCTCCTCGCCCATATCCTCCAGCTGGTCCGCGGCCCACGCGGACAGCTCCAGGTGGTCGCCGCCGGTCTGGTCCACCAGCACGGTGTCGCCGTCGTGCACTTCGCCGGCCAGCAGCATGCGGGCAAGCTGGTCGCCGACTTCGGTCTGCACCAGGCGACGCAGCGGACGTGCGCCGTACGCCGGATCGTAACCGGTGTTGGCAAGCCATTCGCGCGCCGAATCGGTCACGTCGAGCGTGATGCGGCGGTCGGTCAGACGTGCGGACACCTGCGCGACCTGAATGTCCACGATGCCGCCGAGCTCCTCGCGGGTCAGCGGGTGGAACATGACCAGTTCGTCCAGACGGTTGATGAATTCCGGCTTGAACTGCATGTGCACGGCGTCCATCACGGCCTTCTTCTTGGCGTCCGCGTCCATGTCGGGATTGACGAGGAACTGCGAGCCCAGGTTGGAGGTCATGATCAGAATCGTGTTCTTGAAGTCCACGGTCCTGCCCTGGCCGTCGGTCAGGCGACCGTCGTCAAGCACCTGCAGCAGCACGTCGAAGACTTCCGGATTGGCCTTCTCCACCTCGTCGAACAGCACCACCGAATACGGACGGCGACGCACGGCTTCGGTAAGCTGGCCACCCTCTTCGTAGCCGATGTAGCCCGGCGCGGCTCCGATCAGGCGGGACACGGAGGCCTTCTCCATGTATTCGCTCATGTCGATGCGCACCATGGCCTTCTCGTCATCGAATAGGAAGTCGGCGAGCGCCTTGGCCAGTTCGGTCTTGCCCACGCCGGTGGGGCCGAGGAACAGGAACGATCCGGTCGGACGGTTCGGGTCGGAGATGCCGGCACGCGAGCGACGCACGGCGTCGGAAACCGCTTGGATGGCTTCCTTCTGGCCGATCACGCGCTTGCCGAGGTACTCCTCCATGTGCAGGAGCTTCTCGTTTTCGCCCTGCATAAGACGGCCCACGGGGATGCCGGTCCAGTCGGAGACGATTTCGGCGATGGAGTCGGCGTCGACGCGGTCGGGGACCATCGGCACGTCGGCGTTGGCATTGTCGGCTCCGCCCGATTCCGCCTCGTTCTTCTCGGCTTGGGCGATTTCCTTCTGGATGGCCGGGATTTCGCCGTAGTTGATGGCTGACGATTTCGCCAGGTCGCCTTCGCGCTCGTACTTTTCGGCTTGCGTACGCAGCTCGTCGAGCTTCTTGCGCAGGTCGCCGATACGGTTGTGGCCGTTCTTTTCGGCGTCCCAACGCGCTTTCAGCCCGTTGAGCTTTTCGCTTTTGTCGGCGATTTCCTGGTTCAAATCGGCGAGACGGTCCTTGGCGCTGTCGTCCAGTTCCGCTTCGGCCTTTTCCGCGGCCTTGTCGTTCTTCGGATTGCCCAGCAGGTACGATTTCTCCATCTTGAGGCGGTCCACCTGGCGGCGCAGTTCGTCGATTTCCTCAGGTGAGGAGTCGAGTTCCATGCGCAGGTGCGCTGCGGCCTCGTCCACCAGATCGATGGCCTTGTCCGGCAGCTGGCGTCCGGAAATGTAGCGGTTCGACAGGGTTGCCGCCGCGACCAGCGCGTCGTCGCCGATGGTCACCTTGTGGTGGGCCTCATACTTCGGCGCGATGCCGCGCAGGATGGCGACGGTGTCCTCCACGCTCGGCTCGCCGACGAACACCTGCTGGAAACGACGTTCGAGCGCCGGATCCTTTTCGATGTTCTCACGGTATTCGTCCAGTGTGGTGGCGCCGATCAGGCGCAGTTCGCCACGGGCCAGCATGGGCTTGAGCATATTGCCCGCGTCCATGGAGCCTTCGGCCGCGCCCGCGCCGACGATGGTGTGGATCTCGTCGATGAAGGTGATGATCTGCCCGTCGGCCTTCTTGATCTCCTCGAGCACGCTCTTCAGACGTTCCTCGAATTCGCCACGGTACTTGGAACCAGCCACCATGGAGCCCAGGTCAAGCGAGATAAGCTTCTTGTTCTGCAGGGTGGTCGGCACGTCGCCGGCGACGATGCGCTGCGCCAGGCCTTCGACGACGGCGGTTTTGCCGACGCCAGGCTCGCCGATCAGCACAGGATTGTTCTTGGTACGGCGGGACAGGATCTGGATGACGCGGCGGATTTCCTGGTCACGGCCGATCACCGGGTCGAGCTTGCCTTCCTTCGCGGCGGCCGTCAAATCGGTGGAGTACTTCTCCAAAGCTTTATACGAGCCTTCCGCGTCGGCGCTGGTCACCTTGCGGTCGCTGCCGCGCGCGGCGGTCAGGGCGTTACGCAGCTTATCCGCGGTAAGACCGTTCTTTTCCAAGATGTCCGCGCTTTGATTAGGTTTCGCGGCCGCGATTGCGACCAGCATGAGGTCGACGGTGACGTACTCGTCTCCCCTCCGTTGCATTTCTTTTTCGGCTTGCGATAGCACCGCCGACAGCTGCCTGCTGACGTCCGGCTGCGTTGTGGTCGATCCGCTGGCGCTCGGCAGCGATTGCATCGCCTGATGCACTTCGGCGCTCACGTTTTGCGCGTTGCCGCCTGCCGCTTCGATGAGCGCGCGGGCCATGCTGTTTTCCTGACGCAGCATCGCGTCCAGCAGGTGCAGGGTGTCTACCTGCGGATTGCCCAGCGCCGCCGCGTTCTGAACGGCGTCCGAAAGCGCTTCCTGCGCCATCTGCGTGAACTTCTGTTCCATATCATCCTCCATGGTTCGCGCCCGGCCGCCCGGCCTTCGCTACCGGGCCGGCGTTCGGACGCATATGTCGTTGTCTGATATGCTCAACCGACTTCATCGCCATTATATTCCCAAAACTTGAGTCCCACACACTCAACTTTTTGCGTTTCTCAAAACCGTCTTTCGACACAGGACGGCAGTCACCGACAATCACCAGCGCTCACCGGCAATCGCAATACATACGAAAAAGGCGGGCAGCAACGTAACGAAATCACGAAACGTTGCAAACCCGCCTAATCCAAAGTCCGCCAGCAAGCCGAAAATCAGCCGCGCACCACCACGTTGCGCAGATCGCCGATGCCCTCGACGTGCACGATCGCCTCGTCACCCGGATCCAGATGACCCGACGCGTTCGGCGTACCCGTCATAATCACATCGCCCGGCAGCAGCGTGGTGAAACTCGTAATCGCCGCGATCTGCTCAGGAATGCCGTGAATCAGATTCGCCGTGGTACCCGACGCCATCGGCACATCCTCACCGTTGAGCGTGAAGGAAATCTTCGCATCCTTCCAATCCACATCGTCACGCGTCACAATCCACGGACCCAACGGGCACGCCGTATCAAAACCCTTCGCACGCGTCCACGTCGGATCAAGACCCTGCAGATCACGCAACGTCACATCATTCACGCACGTGAAACCCAGCACATAATCCATGGCCTGCTCCACCGGCACATTCTTGGCGATACGACCCATCACCACAGCCAACTCCGGCTCGAAATTCATATCATTCGAACACAGCGGAATCACAATCGGATCATCCGGACCAATCACCGACGTGCTCGGCTTGGTGAAAATCACCATATTCTCCGGCGCATGCTTGATATCGGAATGACCGGCCTCATGCATGAACTGCGCATGCGCCTCATAATTCTTCGCCAAACCGTACACCTTCGACGGAATCACCGGAGCCAGCAGACGAATGCCGTCACCATCCACCGGATAGCGCTCGCCGGTCGGCTCGACGGCCTGGCCGGACAGCGGATAGCCGTTCAAGGCCACGAGATAGTCCTTGCCGTCGTTCTTGTCGGTCTGAACGAAGGCGTACTGCGGTACATCATTATGCGTAAAACGTGCGATTCTCATACCCGCAAGTCTACCCGCTCGCCACGCCCGCCGTTCTCGGCATGCGTCGCTTTGCGGACGATGCCGATTGCTCGCATTTTTACGATTTTTGCGATTATTTGCGATGCAGTTCCGACCGCAACGCCGCCACCTCGCGTTCCAGCTCGTCGATGCGGCGCACCTGCTGGGCGATAAGCAGGTCGCGCACGTCACCTCCCGACAGAATTGGGGCTTCGGCTGCGTTGCGCGGCGCGGGCAGCGTCGCATTGCTTTGCGTTTCCGCCGGTTGCGTTGGCTGTACCGGCTGCGATACCGCAGATCGAGCAACCTCCGCAGATTCCGCCGACGGCGCCACATCCGCCGACGCCGATGGCACCACTCCACCATTCCCATCAACCGATACCAGCCGGTCCGTGCCCATACGGCAGGCAATCTTGCGCCAGCGCGCGAAACAACGTTCAATGCGCTTATAGCCGATCAGCGATGGGTCGAGTCCGGCTTCGCGGAACAGTTCGACCGGCGATTCGCCCGCATGGTACCGGCGCATGCAGTTGTGTTTGAACGATTCCGTGTAGGTGATGCGTCGCGACGTCGCTTCGGCCACCACCGGCAGCGAGCGCAGATATTCGACTTCTTCCGGACTGAACGCTCCCCCACCGTTGCACATGATGTTCCCTTTCGGCTTGGCGTGCGGCGGCTCCCTTCCACCGCACGGCAGTCGAATGGCCTCCGTCATGCCATTCCCCTGTTCGGCTTGCGATTCGGTTTGCGATGCGCGCTTGCGATACGTGTTTGCGATGCGCGCTTGCGATACGTGTTTGCGATGCAAGGCAGCAATCCGATCCGTTGTTCGCTTCGTGTTCCATCATACCGGTACGAATGGCGTTTTTCCAACCATTTCAGGCGGTACTAAACCCTAAATCACCCGTATTCGTCACAACAAAAGCGGGTGAACCGTTGATCGCTCAACGACTCACCCGCCCGAACAAGTCCCGTTGCCTGTCTGCTGGCCCGCTCAGACCGCCATCGGCGTATCGGATTCGCGGAAGCGCAGCACGAGCGCCAGTCCGGCTCCGGCACGGCGACGTTACGCGCGGCGCGCATCACGGTTTTGCGATTGAAGGTGAAGCGATCGCGCATGATGTGTTCGTCGGCGTCGGCATCGTCTTTGGCAGCATCATTCTTGTCGTTATCGTTGCCGTTTTGAGCCGACGCGGCATCCTTGTCGGCGTCATTCTTACCGTTCTTGTCGGCATCGTCGGCATCTTCAGCAGTGTTGCCATCGTTGTCAGCATCGTCCGCATCGCCGGCATGGTCGTTTCGATCGCCGTCTTGAGCCGGTGCAGCACCATTTGCAGGTACGTCAGCGTTCTCAGCCGTCGGCTGCCTAACCGCCTGCCGTTCCTGCTCCTTCTGCTCATTCGGCTGTTCCGTCTTATCGCACGGCTGCCGCTGTTCCGGCATCGTCTCCGACGGTTGTTCCGGTTGCGATTGCGACTGCAGTTGCGATTGCGCTTGTTCGTTCGATGGCTGCTGCGATTCGCCGTCGTCCGTAAGGCATTGTGCGTCGTCATCGTCCGTTGCGGACTGTCCGGCAACATCTTGCCCGGCAATGTCGGCAACGTCCGATCCGACTGCGTTTTCAGCATCGGATTGTTGTGTCGATTCCGGCTGGCTCGCTGCGGATTCGGCGGCCACGTTGCCGCCATCCGTCACCGTTTCGTCGGCGAACGCGGTCGCGCCGGCTCCCGTGGTGCCGGCCAGCATCGCAATCGTGACAAGCAATGCGGTGAATTTTCCCATCCGCGCGCCACACCGGCTTATGAAGCCGGCAAGCGGGTCCTTCATCCACTTCATGACATGTCCATCTCTCATGGCGCTGCGGCGAATTGCCTATGCGCCTCCATGCCTTGAACCTTATGGATGAACGTTTCGAAACCCGTCCCCTCCATTGATGGGTTCGGGGAACGTGCGGACCCGCGAAAATCGCGGCCTTCCCCCTTATCCTTTACGCGGCCAGGCGGAAGCGTGCCGCATGATTCGGTGTCGGGGCCGCATCGACCGCACGACCATGCAGCACAACAGCATGCCGCCCATCGTGCAAACGATGGTCATGGCGAGCGCGCCCAGTTCGGTCGCACGTTCGTCGCGCACGTCGGCCGGATCTGGCGCGGGCAGCGGTATTGCGACGCGATGCCCGGAGACTAGCAGCCGATGCGTGTTGATGCCGTATGGCGTGCAGGTCATCAACGTCAGCCGGTCTTCGCCGGGCACGATTTTCAACCGTGAGACGTCGTCCGGTTCGATCACGCTGATTCGGTCCACTTCGTATCCCAGCGTCTCGTCCATCACTTTGATGTACATGAAATCGCCGTCGTGCAGTTCGTCGAGCCGTGTGAACATCAACGATTTGACCAGGCCGCGATGCCCAGTGACCACCGTATGCGAGTCAGTGCCGCCGACCGGCAGGCTGGTGCCGTACAGATGCCCGGCACCGACGGCGAGCACCGGTTCGGACGTACCATGCCGAATCGGCAGTTCCACGCCGATTTTGGGCACCAATACCGTGCCCATGATGCCTGCGCCGGAATCCAGCAGGCCCTGATAGTTCGCGTCCGTGTCCGCCGCGGAAAGCCCGGAACCGCCGGAAGGCGCCGAATCGTCGGCGGTATCAGCATCTCCGGCAGTGCCAGCCGGTCTGGTAGTGAACGGATCGGCCGCCTCGCCCAATACCGGCTGTCCTTCCACGGCAAGCCGCCGATTGTATGCGCGCGCCCGTTCCAACTCCTCCATCGCCATCGGATACGGCCATCCGGCAACCGTGCGAGCCGCCGAATCGGATGTCTCGGCCAAGCGCCGCGCGGAATGCGCCTGCATGGCGAACGGCAACGACGCGACCACCACCGCGCCCACGATCAGCAGCACGGACACGCACCGCACCAATATGAAACGAATCCGCCGCAGCCTGCGCGCGCGAACCACATCGGCAATGTCAATCGCCTCGTAAAACGACGGCGTTCCAGCGAACGTTCCAGCAGACATTCCAGCGAACGCAACAGTTCCGGCATGACCACTGTCGGCAGCTGCACCGGCATCAGATCCGACTCCGGCGCCATTGCCGATGCCATCGTTATCATCACCGGCATCATAGGAATCAGCCGAGGCGCCCGCCACGGCACCGAACAGCCGCATGGGCGAACGCAGCACCGCATGCGCATGCACGTAGGAATCCGTCCTGCGGGCGAGCAGACGGACGGGTTTACTCATCAATCGAGAGGCAGACCAAAACATGGGTTTCTCCTTCGAACACACCCATGTTCACACCCGCCATACGAAAGCCCTTGCCCCCTATAGGAGGGCTTACCCCTAGAAAGACAACGGTTTCAGGCACGAAACCGGCAATTATGGCACCAAACCGCGCAGCACCCCACCTACCGGCGGAACGCAGCTCAGACAAGCCGTTTTTCAGAGGAATGCAAGTCAGACGAATGTAAGCCAGACGAATGCAATCCAGGCGGACGAGCCCCGCAAATCCTTAAAAAAAACAGAAAAAGTCAAAGAAAGCGCTCAGATGAACGCACGCTCACCGAAAATCGCAGTGCCGACGCGCACGATGGTGGAACCTTCGGCGATGGCCAGTTCCATGTCGCCGGTCATGCCCATCGACAGTTCCCGGCAACGGTCCGTGCCCGGTTCGCCGGATGCGAGGATGAGGTCGCGGGTCTTGCGCAGGTGCGAGAAACCGCGGCGAATCACCGTTTCGTCGTGCACATGCGCGCCGATCGTCATCAGTCCCTGCAATTCGATGCCGTCCAACGTGCCGATTTTCTGCGCGATGCGGATGGCGTGCGCCGGATCGCAACCGGATTTCGATTCCTCGCCGGATTCGTTGACTTCCAGCAGCACGCCGACAGTAATACCGCGAGCCACGGCTCTACGTGAAATTTTTTCTGCCAAATCGATTGAATCGACCGATTCGATAGTGTCGACCACCGGCAGCACTTTGCCGATTTTATTGCTTTGCAGCTGGCCGATCAGGTGGAATGGAATATGCTCCGCCGCAGCATCCGGCGCGGCGCCTGCGACGCCCAGCGAAAACCCGCGTTCCGCGCATCGCCGTGCCAGCCCTTCGGCCTTCGCCGTCACTTCCTGCGGACGGTTCTCGCCGATCATGCGCACGCCGGCATCAATCGCAACCATGATTTCGCCGATGTCGCGCGTCTTCGTGGCGGCCAGCAGGCGCACGGAGCCGGCTTCGCGTCCGGCTTGTTCCTCAGCTACCGCGATGCGGTCGAGCACACGATGCACGCCGTCCGTGATCTCACGTGCGCGCGCATCGTCGATCACCTCGTTGGCGAGGTTCTTGTGATCCATGTATGCAGTCATCGTCCACCTCTCGCAAGTTCATTCGACCGCCGGTCCGCGGCCGGCACCACCGTTTCCGGCATGTCGGCTGATATTTCGATACCAGTGTTACCAGAAAACCGCCGACAACGTATAAAGAAGCCCGCGCGATGACCTGAAGTGAAGCGATAAAGCGGTCATAAATTCGCGCGGGCTATAAAACCAGACGGCAGTAGAAGGGGGACTTCAAAGACTCCGTCTACGCATTTAATGTATCAGATAAATGCGCGCGAACCGCCGGAAAAAACCAATAAATCTGAAAACTTTTTTTCAGATTTTATCCCCCTTGCGCAGCCCCTCCACCAAACGCTCCAATTTATCGACGCGATCGCTCAACACCATCACCTGGCATACCAGCGATTGAATCTTGCCCAACGGCACTTCCGACATCGCATTGTGGTTGTCCACAGCCGTATCATGCGGTTCCGGCTCTTCGGCCGCCTTGCGCATGATGTCCTCGTCGCGCTTCCAGCGTGCGATATTGCGTTCGATGCGCTTGTGCCCGATGACCGATGGGCTCAATCCCGCGGAAATGAAGATCGCAGTCGGCTTCTCCCCCTGCAGATACCGCCTCATGCAGTCGATTTGGAATTCCCTCGCATACGTGATTCTGCTGTCCGTCACCGCGTCGATCGACGGCAATGTACGCAGGTATTCGATTTCCGCTCTACTGAACTGTCGCTTCGTCATATTCGCCCCTTGTAAATCCCCTTTTGACCGGCCATACCGATAACGCATAGACCGAATTGCCGAAATCACCACCCAGAATACCGGATGACGCACACCACCTTACGCACACCCCAAACGAAACGCGCGGCCCGTATCACCATGCGCTAAATATCCTTCTCACACTGTGAGATATCTCACAGCGACGGCACGTTTTCGGAGCACGCTGCAACCTCGGCATGGCACGTCACGGCACGTCCAGCAACGCATTCCACAATCGCGTCCCACGAAACCCGCCGTTCCGGCCGCCGATGCAGGTACAGTTGCAAGCATCGGCGCAACCGGTCTCTGCATCGGCAACACCGAACCGCCCGCCAACGACAGGAAGGAACCCCGTGCCAGGTCGTTTCGCACCCACCCCATCAGGCCGCATGCACATCGGCAACATCTATGCGATGCTCGGCGCATGGCTGTCCGCGCGTAGCCGCGGCGACGACATGCTGCTGCGCATCGAAGACATCGACGAACCGCGCGTGGTGCCCGGCGCGGCCGAACTGATGATGGACGATCTGCATTGGCTTGGCTTGGATTGGGACGGCGATCCGGTGTTCCAATCCGCTCGGCACGACCTGTACCGTGAGGCGCTGCATTGCTTGGAAAACCTGACGATTGACGACGCATACGATTCGCCGTTTGACGAGCGCAACGACCACACCCCCGCAGTCGGCAGCACAGCCAACAACGCAATCGCTGGCACAACCCCGCTGATTTACCCTTGCTTCTGCTCGCGCGCCGACATCCGCGCAGCCTCCGCACCGCAGGAAGGCGACCGTTTCATGGTGTATCCCGGCACGTGCCGCCGGCTTATCGCCAGCAATCCGGATACCGTCCGGCGGCGGCTGGCCAACGGCGACCGCCATTCGCTACGCATCGCCATGCCCGCCGACACAAACCCGCACGCAACCGTCCAATTCGATGACGCAGTGTTCGGCCATCAGGAATTCAATCTGGCGCACGACGTCGGCGACACCATCGTGCGCCGCGCCGACGGCCTGTTCTCCTACCAGCTGGTGGTGGTCGCGGACGATCTTGACATGGGCGTCGACGACATCGTGCGCGGCCGCGACCTGCTCCGGTCGAACGCCTTGCAAATCGCCATTCGCCGAGCGCTTATCAAGGCGGGATTCCGCAAGGCGAAAACGCAGGCTTCTGCACCATCGCAGCACGCACCACAATCGCAATACACCCCATATAACCCCGAAAACCCACGGTATGCGCATCTGCCGCTTATCGACAACGCGGCCGGCCGCAGGCTCGCCAAACGCGAGCGCTCTTTGGATATGGGGGCGCTGCGCGCGCATGGCGTCACCGCGGAGCAGGTTGTCGGCTATTGCGCGTGGCTGCTTGGTTTGCAGGGCGATTCCGCGCATACCAGTCCGCAGCCGATGAGCGCCGTCGAGGCGTTGCAGGAGTTCGATTGGGGTAAGGTACGGGCCGATACGGCCGACCGCAGTATCAGCCAAGACGATTTCGACGCGTATTTCGGCTTGTGACAACGGCTGGCCGAATCTCGCCGAATTGCCGAGACGACCCGGTCAGTCCGGAAAACAGCAGAAAACAGCAGAAAACAGCAGAAAATAACGGGAAGCAGTCGACGTTCAGCCGATCCACAGCTCCGAGTCAAGCGGATATTCGTTGACCTTGCAGCCGTCCAAATGCATGGATTGCTCCTGCATCAGCGGCGCCAACTGGCCTTCGCCGGCGCAGGTCGTTTCGTTGTCGATGTGCCCCAGCCGGTGTCCGACCTCATGGTTGATCACCATCGTGCGGTATCGCGCCAGGTTGCCGCCGGCGGCGAGCCATTGTTGCGTGCCGCCGTTCCAACGGTCGTCGTTGACGATCACGTTGTTGTCGACCCTGCAACTGTATTCCACCGAGCATGATGGCGAGAACGACGTCATTTCCGACGCTTGGGACAGCACGAGATTGAAATCGCAGTTGCCGTCCGTGGATTGGTCGAATATGGCTCCGGCGCGTGGCCATCCGTGTTCGTCGTTGAGGATGCGGAACGCCGCGTTGCCGAATTCGTCGGCCGAACCGACGTTTCCTTTGGTTGCGATGCAGTAATGGTATTGCGTTACCGGTTTGCCGCTGTTTTGCGCGGTTTCCTGCGCTTTGTTCAGAATCGCGGTTTTCTCGTCGTCGCCCAGTGCCGCCGATTGCGCGCTCACCGCTTTGGCGACGGCCTGCTCTTCCTGCGATTGTTTGGTTTCCGGTTTAGTTTTTTTGGCCGTCTTATGCTGATTGGTTTTGGCTGTTTTCTTGGCTGGCTTCTTGGCCGACGTCGAATGCGTGGCTTGTGCCGTCGTCTGCGTGTTCGGCGTCATGCGGACCAGCAGTGCGTGCACGCTGCAGGACGTCATCGATGCGATCAGCAGGAACAGCACGAGCACCAGCACGGCGGCCCTGCGGATGCGAAACGCCTCAAGCCGTTCCCGTTGGCCCATTGTGGCGTCGGCTTTCGGATCGAGCGCACGTATGATACGACGAATCCGCTTCAATCCAGCCTCCCGATATGGTGATGTTTCTATCTTCGGCAACAGTACCAGTCTCAGTCAACATGCCGAAGCCGCCGACCGCCATGCATACCACCTATGCGTAAGGCCCGTGGTTCCGGAGGGAATCACGGGCCTTGCCAGCATGCCAGACGAATGCCGGCAATCGTCAAAGTAATGCTCAGGCGAACAGCACCTTGAACAGGAACGCGCCGACGATAGCGCCTGCGATCGGGGCCACGACCGGAATCCAGGCCTCGCCCCAGCGGGAATCGCCCTTGTTCGGAATCGGCAGGATGGCGTGCAGGAGGCGCGGCATGAGGTCGCGGGCAGGGTTCAGACCAGGGCCGGTCGGGCCGCCCATGGAGGTCACGAGGCCCCACACGATGAAGCCGACGATGATGGATGCGGCGGCCGGGTTCGCCTTGCCCCACGGCAGGGACAGGCAGCACAGGGCGCCGAGCACCAGCATGAAGGTGCCGAAGAACTCGTTGAGGAAGTAGTTCACGCGGTCGTTGTGCGCGTCGGTGGTGCAGAAGGTGCCGAGGATGGCTTCGGCATCGTCGGTGTCCTTGTAGTGCGGCAGGTAGGTGACGTACACGATGAGCTGGCCCGCCACTGCGCCGAGCAGCTGGGCGATGATGTACGGCAGGACCTCGTTCCACGGGAACATGCCGTTGACGGCCTGCGCGAGGGTCATGGCCGGGTTGATGTGGGCGCCGGAGACGCCGCCGAACATCAGGACCGGGAACATGACGCCGAAGCCGTAGCCCATGGCGATGTTCAGCCAGCCGGCATGGTAGCCCTTGGTGTTTTTCAGTTCCGCGTTGGCGACAGCGCCGTTGCCGAAGACCATCAGCACGGCGGTGCCGACGAATTCCGCGGCAAGCTTGGTGAAGAGTGTGTATTCCACTGCAGTTTCCTCTATTGCTTCTTCTCTAACGATTCTTACGATTCGTGCGATTCGAGATGAATTGCGATTCCGCTCTGGGCGGACAACAGCGCACTACTTTACTCCGTACGGAGGAAGTAACGCGGCTTTGGGTGGACACATGTCCGAAATACGAAAAAGACCCAAGCCATTGGCTTGGGTCTTGTCTGTGCCCCCTCAGGGATTCGAACCCTGGACACGCTGATTAAGAGTCAGCTGCTCTAACCAACTGAGCTAAAGGGGCGTTGGTCTTGGCGAGGTTTTTGTTCTCGCTGAGCACATGGAGTAAATATACTCAGAATCGGAAAGAACGCAACCCTCGGCGTGTCGCAATCATAAAACCGCTATTTTCCAACGTTTTCAGCAAATCGCCATCTATGGTGCACATCGCGTCATACGACGAAAAATGCGGCGCGATGGCGCCCTAAAATCCAAGTAATCACATTTTCTTCACATTCTGGCGCAATGCAACCACTCCGACAGTCAACGGCACGAACTTTTCCATCACACATTTCCACCGCGGCGAGCCGAATAGCACGCATCATCGTCGAGCCCGTCGGCGCGCCAGAGGCCCTTTATAATAAGGACCATGGCGCGTCACAGGAGTATATGACGCGCATCAAGAAGGAGAAAGGCTTACCTATGGCATGCCCAAATTGCGGTCAGCCGACCATCGAAGGCGCTAAATTCTGCGCCTCGTGCGGCTCACCGCTCACCCAAACGACCGCGGCGGCACCGCAAGCGCCGGCCGCGCCGGAATCCGATGACGGCACCATGCTGTCTTCCGCGCCGCACATGGCACCGGCCCCGCAGATGCCGACCGCTGCCGTCCCGCTGCCCAATAGCGCCGCACCGGCAGCTCCGCAAACCACCGTCCCGCAGCCCACCACACCGCAACCGGCGGCGCAAGCACAGCCGACCGCTCAGGCGCAGGCAACGCAAACGGTGGCACCACAGGCCGCGCCGACGCAGCAGTTCCAGTATGCGCCATCCCCGGCCCCGCAGCCGGCAGCAGCGCCGCAGCCAAGCCAGCCGACCCAGCAAATCGCCCGTCCGGCGGCCGATCCCACCATCACCGCGCTGACCACACCGCAGTCCATGAAGACCATGGGCGCCAGCCTCGGCATCGGTCTCGGCGCGAGCGTGGTGTTCGCGCTGCTCGCATCGATCGTCTTCTTCATGGGCAATGCCGCGGCCAGCAACGGGCTTGCCGGCATTCCGGGCTTTTCCGACACCGCCTCCTTCCTGGGCAACAACGGTGTGTCCGGCTCCGGCCCGAATTTCTTCCAGATTCTCTTCACCGTGATGACGCTCGGCGTTGGCGGTTCGCTGAATCTCAAAACCAGCTCCCAGGGCTTCTCGCTGAGCAATCTCGGCATTGACGCCTCGCACGTCAGCGTGACGCTGCCGGTCGGACTGCCCGGCGTGGCATTGGCGATCGGCGCCGCGTTCGGCGCATACATGCTGGCACGCAGGTTCGCGCTTCGTTTCAAGTGGACGGGCGTCATCAGCTCGCTGATCGTCGGCGTGCTGTCCGGCCTGGTGCTGCTGGTCTTCGCCGCCATCTTCCCGGTGACGGTGGGTGGTTCCTACAGCGACTATTCCGCTTCCGCGTCGCTTTCCGGCGTGTCCTTCCGCACGTTCTGCATGGCGTTCCTGCTGTCGGCGGCCGGTGCGCTGGCCGGCTACGCGTTGGCACAGTATGCGGGCGATTCGGGTAACGTCTTCTCCGCCGCTTGGCGTTGGGCGCACCGCGCTCGTGGCTTCGTGCGCACGCTGGTCGAATCGTTTGCGATCTACGGCGTGCTGTTCCTGGTGCTTGGCCTGGTGGCGACGATCGCCATGTCCGCCGCGAACCATCTCGGCGCAGGCGGTCTGCTGCTGGTTCCGCTGCTGTTCCCGGCTCTGCCGCTTATGCTGATTTCGCTGTCCTCGTTCGGCGGCATCGCCTTCTCGACGTCCAGCTACAGCGTCCATACGATCACGTTGTTCAACGTGTCCTCCCTCAGCCAGTATGGCTGGATTCTGTGGATCTGCTTCGTGCTGTTCCTGCTTGCCACGTTCTATATCGCGCTGCGTGAGACCGCGCGCAATATGTACGACCCGTATTACGCGGGCTGGCAGCATACGTGGAAGGCTCCGGTGGCCGCGATGGTGTTCTGGCTGGCTGCGGAGTTCCTGTTCACTTATTTCGCGGCGGGATACGCCTCGTCCAGCATGTCGATGACGGCCCCGATGTGGTATTTCCTCGTCGCCGGCATCTGGGCGTTCCTGATCGAGGTGGCCGCGATGACGTTCGGTCCGACGCTGGTGGCGTCCCTGCCGGGCATGTGGCGGATCGTCGTCGGCGGCACCGTGCAGCAGACCCCGCAGAACGTGGTCGATTACGTCAAGTCCTGCGATCCGTCCTACGGCATGAAGAAGACCTCTGCCACGGCGAGCGGCACGACCGCAACAGCGACCATGCCGACGGCTTCGGCTGCCGCACAGCCGGCCAATCCAACTAACTCCGGCAGCTCCGGCCGCATCGGTCCCCCAGCCCGCGACGCCGGCTGCGCCGATGCCCGCTCCTACCGCTCCTACCGCTCCTACCGCAACGCCTGTTTCACAGGCCGTTCCACAACCGGTCGCCCCGACGTCCATGCCCAATACGACAACGGGCAACACGGCAACGGGTGCGGTGCCGCTGCCGCAATCGCCAGCAGGCACGGCTTCTATGCCGGTCGCAGCTCCGGGGGCAGGTCAGCCGCTCGACCCAAAAACTAAGAAGACGATCCTTATCAGCGGCATCGTAATCGGTGCCCTGATTGTGTTGGGCATTGTCTACGGTGTGCTCAACTCGACCGTCTTCAGCGCGAAATCCGTGGCGCAGAGCTATCTGACGGCGATTGCCGACGGCAAGTATGGCAAAGCCAATGGCATCGCCGATCCGCAGGTGGGCAAGGACCAGCTCAAGCTGCTGTCCGACACCGTAGCGAAGGCCGACAACACCACGATCGCCAACCCGCATATCGATAGTGTCAAAACCGTCGAAGGCGTGGCCAAGGTCAACGTGACGTATTCGCTGAACGGCAAGAACGTCAACGATTCGCTCACCATCAACAAGGACGGGTCGAAGTTCCTGCTGTTCCCGAATTGGAAGATCTCGAGCCCACTGCTCAAGACCATCACCGTGTCGGTGCCCAATGCCGTGGAATCGTTGTCCGTCAACGGTGTTGACGTGACCGCGAAGAATGCGGAGAAGTCGGACAGCAGCACGTGGACGTTGCGCGTCTACCCGGGTTCGTACAAGGTGTCGATCGGCAAGTCGGGGTATGTCACCAGCGGCATCACCATGGTGCGCACGAACGCGGACTCCGATGCCGCCGATCTCAAGATCATGCCTACGGCCAAGCTTAAGGAGGACTTGAGCAAGGCCGTGAACGCCAAGCTGGACGAATGCGCGAAGTCCACCGACTACGCGCCGGAAGGCTGCCCGTTCGGCTTCGACCTGTACGACGAGGACTACTACCGCAACTTCGCGTGGTCCATCAGCGTCTATCCGAAGCTGTCCGACATCGATCTCGATTACGGCACGTTCTCCACCCGGCAGGGCAAGGCGAAGTGCACGTATGAAGAGAAGAATTTCGACGATTCGTGGGAGTCTCAGGACGACAGCACCCACTTCACCGTCAACGGCAGCTTCAGCATCAGGGATGGCAAGCTCAGCGTCACGATTGACGATGAGGACTGATGCCGGCTAAAGAGCGGATATAGGAAAATCCCCCGCACCAATCGGTACGGGGGATTTTCGATGCTTAAGCTCAGACGTGTTTCAGCCTGAAGTCATTCACCGCCGGTCCGTAAGGACGTCGAGCGGTGAATGGGGCGAAATCACTCAGCGACGACCTTCACGAAGAAGTTGGCGGTGATTTCCGGGTGCAGGGCGACGGTTGCCGGGAAGTCACCGGTGGTCTTGATCGGCTCAACGGTGATGTTCTTCGGGTTGACCTCAACCTTGGAGGAGAGCGCGATGGCGATCTTCTCTGCGGAGATGCCGCCGAACAGCTTGCCGGACTCGGAGACCTTGGCAGCGATTTCGACGGTGGAACCCTCGATGATTTCCTTGGCGGCAACAGCCTCTTCGCGGGTGGCGACGGCCTTGGCCAGACGAGCGCGCTTCATGGCCTCGATCTGGGCGGCGGCACCCTTGGACCAAGCGAAAGCCAGGCCCTGCGGGAACAGGTAGTTGCGGGCGTAGCCGGACTTGACGGCCACGACGTCACCCGGGTGACCCAGGTGGTTGACGGACTTGGTGAGAATAACCTTAGTTTCAGCCATTGTTCAAACCTCTCTAAGATCAGCGGCCGGACGTGGCGTACGGCAGCAGGGCCATCTCGCGGGCGTTCTTGATAGCCTTGGAGATCTCGCGCTGCTCCTGCACGGTGACACCGGTGATACGACGGGAACGAATCTTGCCGCGATCGGAGATGAACTTACGCAGCAGGGCGACGTCCTTGTAATCGATCTCGGTGACCTTGGCGGCCTTCAGTGGATTCGGCTTCTTCTTAAACGGCTTGACCGGCGGCTGCGGCCTCTTGCGTGACATCTTGATGTTCTCCTTAAAATCTGGAAATACTGCGATTAAGCTGCTTGTTTCGCTGTTCGCCTATGTTGCGGACGGGGTTCGGTCCGTCAGAATTCCGGTTCGTCGCTGTCGCCGCCGAATTCGGAGGAACCTCCGAAGGACTGGGACGCGCCGAAGGAACCGAAGGACGAGCCGGAGTTATCCGAGCTTGACCACGGGTCCGAGGCCGGAGCGGACTGTGCGGGAGCGGCGTTGACCGGAGCGGAGGCTCCACCCTGATATCCGGCGCCGCCAGCATAGCTGGAGCCGCCCTGATATCCGCCGTTGTTGCCGCCGAAACCGCCGTTGTTGTTGGCGTTGTTGTAGCCGCCGCGATTGCCGCTGAAGCCTCCGTTGCCGGACGAGCTTTGACGGGTCACCTGGGCGGTCGCGTAGCGCAGGGACGGGCCGATTTCGTCGACCTGCATCTCGATGACGGTTCGCTGGGAACCGTCCTGCGCCTGGTAGGAACGCTGCTGCAGACGGCCTTGCGCGATGACGCGCATGCCCTTGGACAGACTCTGCGCGCAATGTTCGGCCATGTCGCGCCACGCGGAGCAGCGCAGGAACAGGGCCTGACCGTCTTCGAACTGGTTCGAGTTACGGTTCCAGGTGCGCGGAGTGGAGGCGATCGTAAAGCTGGCAACGGCGGCGCCGCTGCCAATGGTACGAATTTCCGGATCGGCCGTGAGGTTGCCCACCACGGTGATTACAGTTTCACCTGCCATGTCGTTACCTACTTACTTTGCAGCTTAGAAAGCTTGGTTTACTTACTTGCGAAGAATCTTCGTACGGATGACGGATTCGTTCAGGTTCAGCAGACGATCGAGTTCGTCGCTGGTGGCCGGCTCAGCGGAGTAGTTGACCACGACGTAGTTACCTTCGGTCTTGCCGGCGATTTCGTAGGCAAGCTTGCGACGGCCCCAGATGTCGATGTTCTCGACGGCACCGCCTTCCTTGGTGACAGTTTCCAGATACTGCTCGGTCAGCTTCTTCAGACCGCGCTCATCCAGCTCAGGATCAGCAATGAACATCAGTTCGTACTTATGCGCAGACATCACCCACCTCCTTCGGACTATCGGCCATGGACCTTCCATGGCAGGAGTGTGTATGCGTGCTGCCTTCAGGCATCGATAAGTCGCAATGAACATATGGACACGATTGATGGCAACTTGTACAGGCTACCCCGACGCCGCGACGTATCGAAACGGCGTCTGCCGGGCGCGAAATCACGTGCGGAGGCAAGCAAAAAGCCCCGCTCGCAAGCGGGGCTTAATCGCAAAGAATCGTAATAAATCCTGAAATGTCGCGAGAGCCGTATGGCAATCGCACGAAATATCAGGCGTAGATGTTGCGCGGACGCATGTCTTCGGGCAGGCCGTTGAGCAGCGTCGAAACGGAGCCGGATTCGAACACGGAGCGGATGCCGGCGGCCAGCAGCGGGGCCACGGACAGGACGGTCATGTTCGGCAGGCGCTTCTCTTCGGGCACCGGAACGGTGTCGGTGAGGACGATTTCGCGTGCGCCGCAATCGCGCAGACGTTCCACGGCCGGACCGGACAACAGACCGTGGGTGGCGACGAGCGTCACGGACTTCGCGCCGGCGTTGTTCAGCGTGCGCACGGCCTCGCAGATGGTGCCGGCGGTGTCGATCATGTCGTCGACGACCACGCAGTCGCGTCCCTTCACGTCGCCGATGATGCCATGCGCCTCGGCATGGTTCGGGCGCGTGGTGTCACGGGTCTTGTGGATGAAAGCGAGCGGCAGGCCGCCGAGCTTCGCGGCCCACTGTTCGGACACCTTGATGCGGCCGGCGTCCGGGGACACGATGGTGGTGTTCTCCAACGGCATGCTGTTGCGCACGTAGTCAAGCAGGATCGGCATGGCGGTGAGATGGTCGACCGGGCCGTCGAAGAAGCCCTGCTCCTGGGCTGCGTGCAGGTCGACCGTCATGATGCGATCGGCGCCTGCGGAACGGAACAGGTCGAACATGAGGCGTGCGGTGATGGGCTCGCGGCCCTGATGCTTCTTGTCCTGACGGGAGTAGCCAAGGAACGGCGCGACCACGGTGATGGAACGTGCGGAGGCGCGCTTCATGGCGTCCACCATGATGAGCTGCTCCATGATCCACTTGTTGATCGGCTCGGTGTGGGCCTGCATCACGAAGGCGTCGGCGCCACGGACGGGCTCGGTGTAGCGCACGTACATCTCGCCGTTGGCGAAATCGTATGCGGTGGTCTCAAGTACGTCGGTTCCCAGGTATTTTGCGGTTTCCTGAGCCTGCTCGGGGTACGCGCGACCCGTCACCAGAGCCAGTTTCTTATCCGGAGTGCCTTCGAGAATCGCCGACATGCTTGCCTTCCCAATTGTTCGATATGTGAAAATAAGCCAAACTCCAATATAACAATGCGGGTGCCCACGGCACGCGGCCGTTGCGGAAGCGTTTCACCATACCGCTCCAAACTGCCGTCGGCAACATCAAAAAATCCCCAAACCATCGACGCAGAAGGCACATCTCAACGTCGATGGTTTGGGGAAAACCGGATTACCGGACTATTCGGCGGACGCGAACGCCTCGCGGATCTGCGCCGCGTTGCCGTAGGACGCCTGCGCGCCGTAGCCGGTGGCCGCGTACGCCGAAACGTACGAAGCGAGTTCGGCGGCTTCGGACAGCGCCAGTCCGGATGCCAGGCCGGCCAGCACGGTGCCCATGAAGGAATCGCCGCAGCCGGTGGTGTCGACGGCCTTGACGCGTACCGGGGCGATGCGCTGGACGCGGTGTTCCGGATCGTCCGCGGTGTCGTCGAGCACTACGGAACCGTCGCCTCCGAGCGTCACGATCGCCTGTTCGAAGCCGAATCCGCGCAGTTCGTCAAGCGCGTGCCACCAGTCGAACGAATCCCAATCGTCGTTCTCCGGCTCGTCGATGCCGAGCAGTTGCGCCATTTCATGCTCGTTGACGAGCAGGATGTCGGATGCTTCAATCAGTTCCGCCGGCAGGGACGGGGTGAACGGCGAGTCGTTGAGCAGCACCTTCACGCCCGCTTCGTGGCACATGCGTGCGGCCGCGGTGACGGTTTCGATGGGGCTTTCCAGGCACAGGCCGAGCACTGTGGAGTGGGTCAGCGCGTCACGCACGGATTCGACGTAGTCGACGGTCACCTGCGCGTTGGAGCCGGGCGAGTAGACGATGGTGTTCTCGCCGTGCGCGTCCACGGTGATGACGGTGGTGCCGGACGGGCCGAGCACGCGGCGCACGTGCGTGGTGTTGACGCCCGCTTCGCCGAGCGCTCCGAGCAGGAAGTCGGCGTTGTTGTCGGAGCCGACCGCGCCGAACATCTGCACGGTGGCGCCAATGCATGCGGCCGCCGCGGCCTGGTTGCCGGATTTGCCGCCGGGCAGCAGCTGCAGCGGGCCGCCGGTGATGGTCTCGCCCGGCCCGGGCAGTCGCTGTGCGGTGACGGTGTAGTCCGCGTTCATGGAACCGATCACGGACACAGTGCCGTGGATACGATCCAATGCGGAGAGAACTTCAGTCGCACTCATCTTTGACTTCCTTACATTAATTAAATAAAAAGGAGATTTGCGGAATATTGTTTTTCAGTATTCGCAATTATCGCAAATCTCCATTGTTTATATTGAGGATGTTATGTGCGATTATTTAGCCGATTCCTCGGTTTCCAACGCATGGTTGCCTTCGTAGATCTTTTTCTTGAAGACGAAGAACACGATCAGACCAAGCAGTGCGGTACCGGCGGCGATCAGCAGCAGGTTGGAATAGTTGGCGGCGTCACCGGTAGCACCGGCGATGGAACCGCCTGCGAGGGCATTGGAGCCGAGCAGGCTGCCGATGATGGCAATGCCGATGGACGGAGACACGTTCATAGCCAGATCGTTCATGCCGACGCCACGACCAGATTCGTCCTTCTCAATGGTGCCGAGCACGGTGGAAACGACTGGAGAGTACATAAGGCCACAGCCCGCGTAGAACACGCATGCGCACAGGGTCAGCACCACGAAACCGGAGTTCACGCAGAATGCCGCACCGGTCCAGCCGAGGAACATGAGGGTGCCTGCGGTCACGATGCCGACCTTGATTCCGATCTTGCGGATGATCATGCCGGAGCAGGTGCCCACCACGGCGGCGACCACGAAGGCCCACACAATGTGCAGGGAGACCTGGGTGGTGGTCATGCCGTAGATGTTGGTGCCGATGGCATTGAAGATCGGGCTCAGTGCGTAGTTCACGAAGTAGAACACGAGGATGAGGCAGATGGCGCGCAGCCAGCGGGTGTTCTTGAAGAACGCCGGGGTGATGAACGGGTTGGAGGCCTTGTTGATGTAGAAACCGAAGGCCACGAACAGGGCCACGGACACCGCGAGCATCCACCAGGACATGTAGGAGAAGAACAGGGTCAGGAACGCGGTGGCGAAGCCGAAGATCACGAAGCCGAACGCGTCGACCTTCTGGCCGTTGCCGCTCTTGGACGGGAGGGTCTTGAGCAGGATCGGCAGGAACAGGATGGTGACGGACGGGATCAGGAACAGGAACTGCCACGCGATGGAGCTGAGCATGCCGGCCGCGAACACGCCGATGGAGGCGGACAGCTGGTATGCGGCGGTGAACAGGCCGAAGAAGATGACCTTCAGATCGTTGCGCAGGTACTTGGTGGCCACCACGAGGAAGGCGGAGCCTGCCACCTGCTCGCCTGCGGTCTGCAGCACACGGGCGATGATCACGGTCCACAGGTTTGCGGCGAAGAAGTAGTTTGCCACGAAACCGAAGAGGGAGCCGATGAACAGGGTCACGAGGCCGAAGGTGACGAGCTTCTTCAGGGAGACGAAGTCACCGAGGGATCCATAGATGAAGCACACGATGCCGAGCACGATGCTGGGGAACGCGGTGATGAGGGACGCCTGCGCCGGCGCGCCGACGTCGGCGCCGACCTGCTGGAACACGAGGTTGAATCCCTGCAGGCACAGGGTGCCGAGCACGAAGGTGATCAGCAGCGGAATAAGGGCGCGGACGGCCATCTTGTTGCTGGTCACCGGATCGTCGAACGGGTCGACGGGGGCTTGCGATGGTGCGGTGTTGACTGCCGTTGCGACTGCGTTGCTGGTAGACATGTCGGTTCTTCTTTCGCTTCTTCGCTTGGTTTTTATGATGTTGTGTTGCGATTATTTCGATGGTGATTCCGTGGTGCGGGTGGTGCGGGTTGCGCGGGAAACGCTCCGTGGAACGTTTTCCGCGCGAGCCGTCGTTCACTGCGCTTTTGCGGCGAGTCCGGAGATGCGGGTCATGAATTCGTTGAGGAACCTCGGCACGTCCACGCCGACGGCGACCTTCATGGTCTTGACCGGGTCGTTGAGGCGGGTTTCGTCGCCGATGGTGCGTCCGCGGGTCGGGCCGTCCACATCGACCTTCATGTTGATGTCGAGCGTGGTGACGAGCGTCGGGTCGACGGCGACGCCGACGGCGAGCGGATCGTGCAGACCGCAGCCGCCGAGGTGCGGCGAGGTGGTCTCGTAGGCCTTGATGTAGAAGTCGGTCATGTCCGCGAGGAACTTGCCGGCCTTGGTGCCAAGGTCACGCCACTGTTGGGTTTCCTTATAAGTAAGCAGGGTCTGCAGGGTCACGTCGAGGCCGATCATGGTGGTCGGGGTGCCGGAGCGGAACAGGTAGTCGGCGGCTTCCGGATCCTGGGAGATATTGGCTTCCATGCAGGCGTTGCAGTTGCCCGGTACGGTCAGCGCGCCGCCCATGAGCACGATGCGGCCGATTTCGTCCTTGATTTCCGGTGCTTTCTTGAGGGCCGCCTCGATGTTGGTCATCGGGCCGGTCGGCACGTAGATGAGGTCTTTGCCGTAGGTTTTGACGGCGTCGATGATGAAGTCAACGGCCGATTCGGTTTCCACGGACCGGTTGGAGTCGGGGATGTCGACGTCGCCGATGCCGTTCTTGCCGTGGATGAATGCGGAGATCGGCAGCACTTCGAAGTGGTCAGTGGTGCTGGAGTGCGACAGGCCTTGGTAGACCTTGACTTCCGGATGGCCGAGCAGGTCGGTCACGGCGAGCGCGTTGCGCACACCCTGCTCGACGAGCACGTTGCCGTAGGTGCCGGTGATGCCGATCAGTTCAATCTCCGGGCTTCCCAGAGCATACGAAATGGCAAGCGCGTCATCAACGCCGGTATCAAGATCAAGAATCATCTTTTTCATGTGTGTGCCTTTCCTCTTTGACGGGCCTGACGACGGTCCGCCACCATACGGGTGCGTCGTCAGTTATACATCGAGCACATTCTCGATTGTGTTGTGTTGACAAGATTTATGATAAAGCGTTTTATCAAGAATGCAAATTCTTCACCCATACACGGCGTGTTGCCTTTATTCCCAACGATTACAGCATATTGGAGATGCTTACGTCACCACATACCGAGACTGATCTGCACCACCCGTTTTGCACCAGTCTGCAGCATCTAAAAATGGCGGTTTACGCGCAGGCCGCCTGCACCAGTTTCGGCGTAAGCACTTCAACCTGCGGATCGGAAAGCCACGGGCGAGCAGCCCTCGAATCCACGCCGGATTTGGTACGAATCGCAACATCAATCCGCTTACGCAACATACCCCAACAGGCGGCGGCCAAATCAGTCACGCTCTGCTCAACGGTGGTCATACGCCAACCAAGCCCGAATCGTTTGAGAATATTGTCGTAACCAATCACCTGCATATCCTCAGTAACGCGCAACCCACGTTCCGCCATACGCTGACGGAAACCAAGCGCCATCACATCATTGCAGCAGAACACGGCCGTCGCACCGCCATCAATAATCTGATCCGCAGCATGATAGCCACTACCGAAACGGTAATCCCCCTCAACGCACAGCGACGAATCGAAACACTCCCCCGCCTGCTCGACGGCATCCACAAACCCACGACGACGCTCCGCAGCACTCGACTCCGCAGTATCGCCAGTCACAATGCCAATACGAGTATGACCGCCCTCCAACAGATAACGGGCAGCCAAACGACCGCCAAGATAATTGTCAAAACCAACGGCATCGCACCAACCGCACTGCGTCAAACGATCAATCAACACCACAGGGCACGACACAAGCGCCACATCCTCACGCAACCGCTCAGCAGCATCGCCAGCGCAGGACTCGCGCGCCGGAATCAGCATCACACCGTCCACCCCACGAGCCGGAAGGCGCTGCAACAACTCATGCTCCGCAGCACGCGAATCATCGGAATTGGCCACAATCAGCGAATACCCCTGCGCGGCGCACTCATCCTCCACGCACTTGGCAAGCGCCGCGAAAAACAAGTTCTCAATATCAGGCACGATCAGCGCAACCAGCTGGGACTGCTTGGTCACCAAACTTCGCGCGCTCTGATTCGGCACGTAATTCAGTTTCTCTGCCGCGTCGGCAATGGCCTTGCGCTTCTCCTCGGACACGCGAGCCGGTCGATTATTCAACACCAGCGAAACCGTCGTCACAGACACCCCCGCGGCAGCGGCCACATCCTTCAGTGTCGCACGATACGCCATCAAACCCCCTTAAAACGTTTCTCCCTCCAGCATAAATGCCATGCGATCCTGACGCGCCCAGCATCGCAATCACAAACAAATTCCTTTCACAGCAAAATAATCCGCATTATTTCCAGCGGTAAATCGTTTCTCGGAAGTGTTTTTTGTATACTCGCAACGTTTTGTCTGAAATGAGAGCCACACGAGAAGAGAGGAACCACCATGCAGCCAACCATGCAGAAAAACAATGTGAAACAGCGCAAGACCATCGCCATCATCGCCATGATCGCAGTAGCTGCCATCGCGCTCGCAGCCGTCGCCATCATCGCAGTCTCCAACAAGCGCGAAATGACACAAGCCGCCAGCGACACCTGCGCGTTGAATGCGAAGGCGCTCGCCACGCATCAGGAGAGCTTTGAAGAAGCGCAACAAGAAGCTGAAGAAGCAGCGAAACTCACCGTGAATGACGTGGCGGACGGCACCACGCTCGAAACCCTGAAGGATGCGATCACACTGGCCAAAGCCGTGGAAAGCGCGCCAGCATGCCCCGCAAGCGGCAATGCCAGCGACTTCACCAAAGCGACGGACGACATTCGCAAATACGCCGACAACCTGCGCAACATCACCAACGAACTCGACGCGGCCGCCAAGTCGGTGGTCGCCAGCCAAGAACTCAGACTCGAGTCCGCCGAGTAAGTCAGGTAAGCCGCCCCGACGGTTAGCGCCGACGTCAGCGCCAAACCCTACGTTTAACGGGGCCAAAGTCATCCAAGTCTGCAACTTCGCCCCCATTACAAGCATTTTCGCACCACATCGGGCTTATATATGGCAGATTCGACAGGTCGCCCGGAGACATTTCGCTTATATATGGCAGGTCATTCCGGAAAGACCGCAGTTAGAGGGTACAAAATTACCCCCTAACTAGCTTGTTTCAAAAACAGACTGCCATACATAGGCGAGATGCCTCCGTACAAACCCCAAAATCTGCCATACATAAGCGAGATATGCCCATGAATTACGCATCTATGCTGTGCAGGCGCGACCTCGCGTCGCTTAGAGGCTTGACAACACCTTCCATTTGACAAAAGTTATCAGTTGCCACGCACCAGGAGACGCAATAGGGGCCGCACCTTCGAGGTGCGGCCGTTTTTCATCCTTCACCAAACCTGGATCTGCAACTAAGGCTAGCGAACAAAATGTACGCCAAACCACACATCCATTCCCCGGCGAGGTTGACTCGCCTGCAACGCGTCTCCTCGATCACCGCTTACCGAACTTCAATTGTCCGGCTTGCGCCACACGAACCGAATTCTTACTGGCCTTGGGCGCGGTAGCGGGCTTCGGTGGCGGCTTTGGCGGGCTCCCACCAGGCGCGGTTGGCAGCATACCAAGCGATGGTCGCCTGCAAACCGGCTTCGAAATCGGTATGCACGGGCCGCCAGCCGAGTTCGGTACGCAGCTTATTGGAATCGATCGCGTAACGTCGATCATGCCCAGGACGGTCACGCACCCAGTCGAATGCGTCCTCCGCACACCCCATAAGCCGCAGAATCATACGCATTACGGCAATGTTGCTCATTTCGCCGTCCGCGCCAATCAGGTACGTTTCGCCGATGCGACCGCGCGTCAGAATCTCCCATATCGCCGAAGAGTGGTCTTCCGTATGAATCCAGTCGCGCACGTTCTCGCCGGTGCCGTACAGTTTCGGCCGCGCGCCTTCCAGAATGGATGTGATCTGTCGTGGAATGAATTTTTCCACATGCTGGTATGGCCCGTAATTGTTGGAACAGTTGGAAATGGTGGCGCGCAGGCCGTATGTGCGCGTCCACGCGCGCACCAGATGGTCGGACGCGGCCTTCGACGCGCTGTACGGGCTTGACGGGCGGTACGGCGAGTTTTCGTCGAATCGCGCCGGATCGTCCAACGCCAGGTCTCCGTACACTTCGTCGGTACTGATGTGGTGGAATCGCACGTCGTATTTACACGCGGCCTCCAACAGCCGCATCGTGCCCTCTACGTTCGTGCGGATGAACGGTTCCGGGTCGAAGATGGAATTGTCGTTATGTGATTCCGCCGCGAAATGCACGATGGCGTCGCAGCCGGGCACAATGCGTTCCAGCAGCGACGCATCGCAGATATCGCCGATGACAAGTTCGACTTGCGATTGCGGCAGCCCGTCGATGTTCGCCGGATTGCCCGCATACGTCAGCTTGTCAAGCACGGTGATGTGCACGTCAGGATGGTTACGTGCCACATAGCGCACGAAATTGGCTCCGATAAACCCACATCCGCCGGTCACGATGATGTTGCGCGGCTTGAAAATATCACTACTCACGATTTCAGGGTACCGGCAGGGTTGCATAGCCATAAAGCGATTCCACAAACTGGCTTATATATGGCAGATTTGGAAGGCTGACCGTTGAGCTAGCGGCCAAAATGCACGGTAAGACGTCACTTCCACAACCGCACCATCCGCACCGACCAGCGCACGGTTCCCCGATGCGATCACGGTTCTTCTAGAGCTAGACCTATCCGATGAGGAAATGAAACAGCACTCATGATTCTCCCACACAGTTTCGCCCCACCTCAACGTACTAGTTTCTGAAAACCGACAAGTTGTCATTTTTGTCAGAAACTACACTTATCCCCATTATCAATTGCAACATGCGTGCATTTGACATAAAATACACATTAATTGCACGCAAAATTAGGGCAGGTGATTCAGGTGGGCAATATTACCATTCGTATGAACGACGATTTGAAAGCTCGAGTCAACCAGACACTCGACGCCATAGGCATGAATTTCAACACTTACGTAACCATGGCAAGCATCCAGCTCGTAAATCAGCAACGCCTGCCTTTTGACACTTCCGTGCGCGCCGCGGAGCCAAACGAGCAGACCAAGCGAGCCATGCTCGAAGCCGAAGCCAAGGAACGCGGTATCCTCCCAGACGACGCGGCCACCTTCAACAGCGCGCAAGACGCCATCACCTGGCTGCACAACAATCACGGCTGAACAGGCAAAACGCCATGATTACCATCAAATTCGACCAACAATTTCAGATCGACTTCAAACGCATCTCACGACGGATACCTCAAATCGTCACGGAACTCGAATATGTGATCGAAGCCATTGAGGAGTACGGACGCGTTCCGGAATCATATAATCCTCACATGCTTGATCGCCCACGAGGAATCTACTCGGGATATGCGGAATTCCATCTTGCCGAAGGGAAAATGGATGTGTTGGTGATCTACTCGGAGCGATCGGAAGCGTCGACAATCCGATTCATTCGCTTGGGATCCCACGACGAACTGTTTGACGGTCCGTTGCTTTAGATGAGACCATCGTAGGCTCCAACGAGATTCAGCCATCGATTTCCGCCTAATAAAACTTTTTCTCAACATATCGAGCTTATATATGGCAGATTTGGAAGGCTGACCGGAGACATCTCGCCTATGTATGGCAGTCCATTCCGGGAAAACCGCAGTTAGAGGGTACACAATTACCCTCTAACCGGTCTGTCACAAAAAACGAGCTGCCACATATAAGCGAAATACGTCCGGACAAACGCCAGAATCTACCATATATAAGACCACCTGTCAGAAATCTAATTCAAGCCGATCAGCAAACCGCCATTACATTACCCTTGATTTGGTGTACATACAACACCTTAGTTATCCTTGATTTGGTGTATAAATAGCACTTCGCTTACCCTTGATTTAGTGTATAATTAAGCATGTTATTACCCTTGATTTGGTGTATTTACGGCGGTGAGACATGGAGACTTTCGAACGAAAAGCGTACGAAAAACTGGCTTCCTGGAAGGATTCTTCCCAAGGAAGCACAGCCCTGCTCATCGAGGGCGCGCGGCGCGTCGGGAAAAGCACCATCGCGGAGGAATTCGGACGACGGAACTATGCATCGTATATGCTCGTCGACTTCTCAAAAGCCCCCGATGACGTGCTGGGCTACTTCGTCGACCTGCGCAACGACCTCGACGCGTTCTTCATGTACCTGTCATCCTTCTACGGAGTGGAACTACACAGGAGGGATAGCCTCATCATTTTCGACGAGGTGCAGCTGTACCCGAAGGCCCGCGAGGCCATCAAGCAGCTGGTGGCTGACGGGCGTTATGACTACATCGAGACAGGCTCGCTCGTCTCTATCCGCGAGAACGTCAAGGACATCCTCATTCCATCAGAGGAGGAGTCGATCCGCCTGAATCCCATGGATTTCGATGAATTCCTCTGGGCTTTGGGAGAAAAGCCACTGTCCACGCTCATCGCGGACTCGTTCAAGAAGCGCAGGCCGCTCCCCGATTCGCTGCACAGGAAAGCCATGCGGCTGTTCCGTGAATACATGCTGGTCGGAGGCATGCCCCAAGCTGTGTCGAAGTACGTCGAGACCCATGATTTCAGCAAAGTCGACAACGTCAAACGGAACATCCTCCGACTGTACAGGCAGGACATCTCCAAGCATGGCGGCAGCGACCGGATACGCATCACGCGCATCTTCGACAACTTGGTGGGTCAGCTTTCCAAGAAGGAGAAGAAGTTCAACATCACATCGCTGGGAAAGGAAGCGAAGACCCGCGATTACGAGGACGCCTTCTTCTGGCTTTCCGACGCGTTCATCACCAACGACTGTTTCAATTCCACCGATCCGAGCGTGGGCTTGAGCATTAGCGAGGACCATTCGACGGTCAAATGCTACGCCGCCGATACAGGGCTTCTCACCACTCTCGCCCTGGCCGACTCGGAACAGACCGGAAGCAACCTGTACCGGGACATCCTCCTAGAACGCATCGAGATCAACGAGGGCATGCTCGCGGAGAACGTCGTCGCACAGCTTCTCCGGGCCAACGGGCACCGGCTGTTCTTCTATTCGCGCAGCGATCGCGACGACCCGTCGAACCGCATGGAGATCGACTTCCTCATCGTCGAACCGTACGAGAACGCGGCAATGAAGTACAGGGTCAGCCCCATCGAGGTCAAGTCATCGAAACGTTACCGCACGGTCTCGTTAGACAAATTCAAGGCAAAATTCGATAAGAAGGTCGGCACCAGATACGTGCTGCATCCGAAACCGCTGGTCGTGGAAAATGACGTGGTCAAGCTGCCGATCTACATGGCGGGACTGCTGTAGAAGGCTTCATGCAGACAGCGCTTTTTGGTGCACTACCAGCAAATGACGCCCAACACTTGCGCACGCACATGTTGTCCACCTTGAACACATCTGTTTGCTGCCCGTCACCCAGTTAACCTTCCAGCCACCTTTCAGACATCCGCTAGACACTCGTTCGTCCACAGCCGAACACTAAAATGTACCCGGTTTAATCGTACAGAGCCTCCAATTATAAGGGGACTATCTTTTTGAAGGATGCGACGATGCCTATTTTCTCGCCCGACCGTCACGCTTGTGCACCTTCATACGTAAAACTTACTAAGCAGCCGATTACGGGCGGAACGTATCGCCCTCTTGCGAATGACGAAGACAGCAACGCCTGTGCTCCATCCACCCTTTCAGGCCACCACAGTTCAAGGCTGTATACGCAGAAGTCGGCAATTCACGCCACCTCCGACAACACAAGCGTTTTCATTCCCAAAGTCGATGCGCCCCATCTGCCAAAAACAGCTAACGACGAGTCCATTGACGAAGCCGCGAACAACAGTACCCATTCAGCCCCCCCATCTGCTGAAATTCAACTCGCGCAAGCTAACGAGCATCCTCTGATGCAGGCTATCGAGGTCTGCAAACAATCCGTACACACTACGGCAAAAGCACTCTCCACCGCAGGACATGCAGTTGCAAAAGCTGCCAACGCCACCGGCCACGCCATCCATACCGCCGCCACAACGGTAAAGACCGCCTGGCACACATTCACCAGCCTCAAAGCAGTTCAATTCATCATCAAGTTCTTCCAGAGCACGTATCCCCTGTGGAAGAAACGTCATCGCTTCTCCTATTCCTTCTACGCCATCATCATCGCCGCACTTTCCGCATTCGAAGTTATTTTTATTCAATGGGGCATGTATTCCGAACCGGAATATGAAAAAGGCGTAGAAATCGATAAAACCACAAGAATACTTGACAGTGTTGCCGGACAGACGACGAAATTCGTAACACAAATGTGGCTTGAGCAGAAAAATCTCGTTCTGCTCAATTTTATTATTCTGATTGCTATTTATTTGACGCTTATTTTTGTATTGAACAGATTCTGGGTTTCCACAGCAATCTTTGGAACAGTGATGACCACTTACGCAGTGGCAAATCACGTTAAAATGCAGACCCGCAATGAACCTGTGCTTCCTGCTGATCTGAACTTCATAACCGGCGGCAATACCAGCGAACTCACTTCATTCATTCCCAAATCCAGCCAAGGCTTAGTTAACAGCGCGGTGACAGGCGTTACTTGGCTAGTAATCATCTGCATCATTATGCAGTTTATCGATGGCCGCAATGGAATCATACATTGCACGTGGCGCCGTCCCTTCGCCAGTGTCAAGAATTTCACAGGCACCCTCACTCGCATCGCAGCGGCGGTATGTAGTGTCGCTTTATGTTTCTCCTTTGTATGGGGATTCGGCAATGACGGGTATTGGTCCACTCAGTTCGCTCAAAGCATGGGTGACAGCCCACAAATCTGGAACGGTCTCGCCGATTCCACCAGCAATGGCCCTGTTGTGAATTTCCTTCGCCTGGCACATACGAAAACCATGGATAAGCCAGAAGGCTATTCACAGGAAACCATGCAAGCAATCGCAAAGAAATATGCGAAACAGGCGCAACAAATCAATAAGACCCGTAATACCAATATGACCGACAACACGGTCATCATGATGCTTTCCGAGACTTTCTCCGACCCAACCCGCGTCCCCGGCGTCAGTTTCTCCGAAGATCCGATACCGAACATCCGTCAGATCAAGACGCAAACCACTTCCGGACTCATGCTTTCACCGGGATACGGCGGAGGCACCGCGAATATTGAATATCAGGCGTTGACGGGCCTTTCCATGGCGAATTACAGCCCGACGCTGTCCATCGCCTATCAGCAGCTCGTACCTTCGCTTAAGTGGGCGCCAACGATCAACCAAGCTTGGAATGCAGCCAATGGCAGCAAAAAAGCTTCCATAGCATTGCATGCCTTCAACCGCAATATGTATTTCCGAGATCTGAATTACAAGAAGTTCCAGTTTTCGCAGTTCTTCGCAACGGACGGTAAACCGCAGCTTACTGGTCTTCACGCAATTGATTCCGCTTGGTATGTCTCAGATGAGTCCTTTTATTCGGAGGTATTGAAAAAAGTCACGGACTCCAACGAGAACAGATTCTATCAAGTCGTCACCATGCAAAACCACATGCCATACGAAGACCTCTACCAAAACAACGAATTCAAAGAAATGGATGCATCGAATCTTCCAGCAGATGAAAAACTAAATCTGGATACCTATACCAAGGGACTGAACTACACGGATCAGTCCACATTCGTTTTTTTGAGCCAGCTTAATGAGATTAACCGCCCAATTACCGTGCTGTTCTACGGCGACCATTTGCCAGGCTTTTATTCCACCGCATATTCCGATAAAAAGAACATCCTCGGATTGCATGAGACTGACTATTTCATTTGGTCCAACCAAGCATCACGCTCGGCTAACACAAAGCTTGACGCTGTTTCCAGCGACTACACATCATCAAACTATTTCTCCGCTCAGCTCGCCGAACATCTTAATGCAAAAGTCAGTCCGTATCTTGCGTTTCTTACCGAAATGCATCAGGCAATTCCGGCAATGTCCGTGCCGGATTCTTCAGGCAGCAGCAGCGCTCCGACCTATCTGGACGCGAACGGCAATCTCATCAAGAAAAAGAATCTCTCGAAGCAGGCCAAGCAATTACTCCATGACTATCAGCTCATTCAATATGACATGAGTATCGGCAAGAATTACCTGAAAGACACCGGCTTTGTCGATCTGCCGGAGTGACTCGTCTACAATAGGTTAGGATTACGGCAGAAACGGGAAAGGCAGTTTGGTTATGAAGATTGCGGTTGCAGGAACCGGCTATGTTGGATTGTCCGTCGCGTTGCTGCTTTCCCAACATAATGAGGTGCATGCGCTCGACATCATTCCGGCGAAGGTCGCGTTGCTGAACAACGGCAAGAGTCCTATCGTCGATCCGGTAATCACCGATTTCCTGATGGGGAACGCATCTGGCGAGCGTCCGCTCGATTTCCACGCCACCATCGACGCGCAGGAAGCGTACACGGATGCCGATTTCGCTGTAATCGCCACGCCGACGAATTACGACGAGAAGAAGAATTATTTCGATACTTCTAGCGTCGAAACTGCGATTGAGGCAGTCCGCCAGTATTCGCCACACGCCTGGATTGTCATCAAATCGACGATTCCCGTTGGCTACACGCAGCAATTGCGCAAAACCCTCAATGACAATCACATCCTCTTCTCCCCCGAATTCCTGCGTGAAGGACATGCGCTGTATGACAATCTGCATCCAAGCCGTATTGTGGTGGGTGCTCCGCAGGACGATGCTGAATCCGCCAAGGCTGCACGTCAGTTTGCGCATCTGCTTGCCGAGGGAGCAGACCCAGTTGAAGCCACCCGCGCCAATCATGATGGCAGTACCGGCATTCCCACGCTGGTGGTCGGCACCACCGAGGCTGAGGCCATCAAACTGTTCGCCAACACCTATCTAGCGCTTCGTGTGGCATATTTCAACGAATTGGACACCTATGCGGAAAGCCGCGGATTGAATACCCGTGAAATCATCGACGGCGTATGTCTTGACCCACGCATCGGCGATGGCTACAACAATCCCAGCTTCGGCTATGGCGGCTATTGCCTGCCGAAGGACACCAAGCAGCTGCTTGCCAACTACAATCAGGTGCCGCAGAACCTTATCGAAGCCATTGTGGACGCGAACCGCACACGCAAAGAATTCGTGGCTTCCGAAGTGATGGAACGCATCAAGGACGTTCAGGACCCTGTTGTCGGCATCTACCGGCTGACCATGAAGTCCGGTTCCGACAATTTCCGTCAATCCGCCATCCAGGACGTGATGAAGCAGTTCAAAGCCAATGGCATTCCCGTGCTCATCTACGAACCCACGTTGGACAAGCCCGACTTCCAAGGCAGCGAAGTCACCCATGACCTTGCCGGTTTCAAGGCCCGCGCATCCGTGATCGTCGCCAACCGTTGGAACAACGACCTTGCCGATGTAAATACCAAAGTCTACACCCGAGATTTGTTCCGCAGGGATTAAATCCGTGCATTTAATCCCTATTTCATGCACCCTTGTACATATTGCTAACGGCAAAAGAACAGTGGCAATCGTCAGCAATAATAAAAGCCTCCAAACAAAATGTATCCAGAGGTCATTTATTTTCTATATTCCAGCAACATAACGTAGCATAGTTATTAATACATACCATTCACTTCGTTTTTGGAGCCTAGGGAAAACATGTCCAACACAGAACCACTTGTTTCCGTCATCGTTCCTGTATATAACTCAGAAGAGTATCTACCATATTGCATTAAGTCTATTCTCAATCAATCATTTAAAAATCTCGAAATAATACTTATTGATGACGGTTCCAAAGACATATCACCGCAAATTTGTGATTCTTTTGCTGAAAAAGATTCCCGGATTAAAGTAATTCATCAAGAAAACGGAGGAATTGCCAAAGCCCAAAACGCCGGTTTGGATGCTGCACAAGGTGAATATATCGCTTTTGCCGACAATGATGATATTCTCAACAAAAATAACATCGAATACTTATTGTCTGCCCTGCAGAACACCGGAGCAGATATGAGTAAGGCACGGTGGCAGCAATTCGGGATTTCTCATCTGGACGATATTGTTCGGCAAGCCTCGCGAGGTGCCACTAGTCCCAACACGATAAACGTATTCAATGAACCTTTAAGAGCTTATCAAACAGTGTTCAGCAAGATTCTACGACTAGTTGGCGAACATACTGGGCATAACACAGAAGCACGGTATTTTAATGAAGCAAACTGGTGCCGCTTATACAAACGTGAATTGTGGAATGACATCCGTTTCCCCGAAGGCATGTACGCTCAAGACGTAATGGTTGCGGGCAAACTCTATGCTCGTATGAACAAGGTAGCGGATGTGGATCGAATACTCTATTACTGGTTGCAGTCTCCAAATTCTGTAACGCACAAGGAACGTAGTTTTAGTTTCTATCACGACAACGTAGTTGCCGGAATAGTCAACTTCGAATATGCGTTAAAACACGGTATACTGCCAGCGCGCAGTTACTACACGCTAGTCGGCTCCATTAATGAAGAAGCAACGGCTCCAGATATTACCGAACCTGTAAATCAACTTCAGTATGAAGCTGATCTGCAAAAGAAGAATAGTCTTCTTGCACGTCTGACTCGTCATCAACGTATGCAATGCGCAGTGTTGCATAAAATACGTTTATTCGAAAAAGGGATATACGATCGTAAGATTAAAAACATGGCATAACAAAACACCATCCATATACAGAGTCGCCGCCGAAAACGGCGGCGACTGGGAAACAATGTATATCCAATTGCGTTAACTATTTTCGTCTGCCTTGGATTGTGTTTACTATCAAATTCTTCGCTCTACGTATGGCATTAATAGGAAACCAAACAACACGATAAGCAACATTCTGCACTGGTTCCGGCATCTTCTTAATTGTTCCCGAAGTAATAAACTGTAATCCTGTATGCAGATGACGTTTTATTGCCGGAATAAATCTCAATGGATTCGTCGCCTTATACAGGCCATACATATTGCTCTGTAATGACTCGCCCTCATGCGCACGAGAGCTTGCGCCCATCAGCATGGCACTGGAATAAACCAAGGAATCAACCTCAATGCGGGCATACCTATCAGACATGACCCATGCAGGATAATATCCTTGTGACTGACAAATATATCCATTTGCACGCTCAATGGCATGTGAAATCGTACCGTCTTCACCCATTTCTCCTTCCGGTAGGAAATCCTCGTATTTCCACTCATAATCGAATAATGGTTTCAGTGCTTTCACACGGAACCAATAGCACGATCCAATGGCCGACGCCGACGGCTTCCCAGGACTCAAAGGCACATGAATATTAAATCGGTCTTCCAACAATTCCTTAGTAATTTCGAAATTTGCACCCCAATCATGCGGCAACGTGTGCGCAAAATACAGAGCATGGAATGGTGGTGGCGGAGCAACCTGGCCTAATCTTGGCTCGTTAGAAAACAGTGTGAGGATGTTTTCCACATAATCACGACTGCCAAGAGTGTTTTCCATAAGTTTGTATGCGAATCCTTGGCTTTCGGTTCCATGATGTCCATTTTCCTGGTTTTGACTCGACTTTTTATCATGAGCAAATCCAATAACATCATATTTCCCGCTTAATACAACATCACGCGAAGCAACCAGCAGTGCAGATACATCACGCCCTCGATTCACAACCGGAATAAATGTGACTGGATGATTCATACCGTGCGCTGCCATATAGTCACGAATTGGGACAATCTTGTCTTCCGTGGTCGTGATGTACAAATCAGTCTCATCCGGAAGTGCCTTAATGTAACGGCAAGTATCATCCAACAAATCAAGAAAATAGATGTGATAAATAAACGCAGAACGCACGTCAGCGCCATTCCTCGGATTACGAGTTGCAGCTGGTAACACATAATCGAGATGCAGTGCCTTACGAATATCATCAATGTTGTAGTTCGGCAGAATAGCGTCCCAAATCAAATCGACATCGTAATCAGTTTCGTTCTTCAGAAAATCATATAGGTCCAACGCTGGTTGGCCAGCGGTCTGATCGAAATAAGCACTATAGTCCACAAAGAAAGAGCGTCTTTTGAACACAGGGCATCGATCATCGCGTAACAGCTGCATCGGCATGTACAACAGCGGATAAGATGAGTATCCTTTATATTTGCGCCAATCGATATACGAATCCCATTTGAAGCCAAGCTTAGCGAAATGCTCAGTAAATGTCATTTCATGCTTACGAGTGACCTCAGCATAATCGCTCCACAACGGCATGTTTTCCCAGTATTCATGGAACGCTTGAGAGGAAACCATATCACGACGATATGCATGCCAGTACGCTTGCAGATGAGTGGGAATCTTTTCACCATTCACGGTCTCGCCCGCATACGCTGTGATACCCCAGAAATCCACATCTCTGTGAGACATGGTTTCAAACATTTCGTCAAATGGGTAAACCGGTCCCATGATTGTATCATTTAGGCACAAAACCTCATCATAGGTTTCTAGTTTCTCCCAGCCTATTGTTAGTAATGCTTGCTTGTAAGCGGCGACATCAAGACCCTTATTTTCACGGACCATAACAGTATCCGTATACTTACTGAACAACTTGCGGGTCTCATCATCGATTTTCCCGTTCACAATGATGACAAGATCCGTCAAATTTTGGGTTAAAGCAGCAAGGAAACCATCAAGGAAACGCGCCGCATGACCATTTTTATCATAAAAGCAAAATATGCCTAATCGTTTAATTACCGAGTTATTCAGAAGAGTCATTCTTTATCTCGTTTCATACCACTGAGCCTAACTTTGTCATGGATTTTAGGACAAACGTTCAATATGCATAGCCTGATCATTCAGCAATGCATAGTCTCTGCTTCCCTCATTATTAACAACAAACATGCATGAGTTGTCATCACTCGTAAATGCCACCATATCCGTACGCTCCGGGTCTATCTCATTAGGAACACGCAGCGACACTAGAATACGGAATTTCCCACTATTAAACAGGTTTAATGGCATCTGGAAACTAGCAATATGGCGACCTTTCTCCATCTTAAAGGTCTTTCCACCTGAGTCATAAGGAATGCCACCACGCTTAATATCATGCAACGCAATAGCCAGATAAAAATCTTCATCTTCATTGAACTCATATTCAATGTCGAATTTAAAATTTTCTGTATTGCTAATCAATAACGGAGAACGCGGAATAATGCGTAGTTGAGGCACACGTTCATTCAACCCAACCGGATAGGCGTCCTTGTCATGGGCACCTTCTTTCGCATTCAATGGCGTGAAGTTTTCGACGGTATAGCGGTCAGCAACATCATCCTTATTCCCGTTAACAATGATTTCGCCGTCTTTGATAAGAATTGCCTTATTGCAATACTTCTTGACGGAATTCATATCATGTGTAACCAGGATGACCGTTTTAGTCGGATCTTTCTTGATTTTCGTAAAGAAATCATCACACTTGCGCTGAAATGCCTCATCACCAACTGCAAGCACTTCATCAAGCACCAAAATATCGCCTTGTGCTTTAATAGCTACAGAAAACGCCAAACGGACTTGCATACCAGAAGAATAATTCTTCAACTTTTGGTCCATAAAGTCTTCTAGCTCAGCGAATTCGACGATATCATCGTACATTCCATCAATCTCTTCACGAGTGAACCCCAATAGAGCACCATTAAGGTACACATTCTCTCTACCAGTTAACTCTGGATTGAATCCGACCCCAAGTTCGATGAATGGTACAAGCTTGCCATTAACAGTAATGTTGCCTTCATCAGGCACATAGATACCTGAAATCAACTTCAGCAACGTGGATTTACCGCTGCCATTACGCCCGACAATACCGAAGAAATCGCCTTTTTCAACTTCAAACGATATGTCACGCAAAACATGCTGTTCTTTATAGCCTTTTATCCCCTTTGTCCAGTTGATAACAGCTTGCTTAATACCGCTCGCCTGCTCTGTAGGCAAACGGAACATCTTTGCAACATGATCGACTTTAAGTGCAATATTGTCTTGCTTAGTCATTATCACAGTACCTCCGCGAACTTCTTGCTATATTTGCGGAATACATGGATTCCCAAAAATAAAATCAACGCAGTTAATCCGATGGGCACCAAAGCATAGAACCAGTGATTGAATAATGTCCATACAGTTGGCGTGGTTTCTGGCGCAATAAGATTATGACGAATATCTTGAATTATCTGAGCTGGCGGATTCATCAGCATAACCTTTTCCACAGTTACCGCCAAATTGTAATTTTCCGCACCAAGACGATCTACAACCATTGACAGAGGATAAATAATTGGCGTTGCATAGAACAATGCCTGCATCAACACTTCCCAGATATGCTGAATATCTCGGAAGAACACATTCATAGTGGCTAACAGTAGTGCGACGCCCAATGCCAAACAGTAGAATTCAATAAAGTTCAGCGGCAATAACAAAACACGCCACGTAAAATGAACGCCAGAACCGATGCAGAATAACAAGACAACACACAGATTAATCGCCATACTAATCAACGAACCAACCGTCGCAGACACAACCACGATATAGCGCGGAAAATTAATCTTACGCATCAAATCACCACGTCCGGTGATAGCATTCAACCCCATAGTAGTAGCTTCAGAAAAGAAATTCCACATGCTAATGCCTAGCAGCAGCACCAAAGGGAATGTAGGTGTCCCGTCAGTGAATTTCAGAAATCTAACGAACACTACATACATCACACAAAACAGCATCAACGGTTTTAAAACTGACCATGCAATACCAAGAAATGACCCTTGATAACGTAATTTGAAATCAGTCTTCACTAATTCTTTAAGAATGACCAACGAATAATGGTATTTCTCACTTAATTTTTTTATGAAATTCATATGACTGACTCCATTTGCTTCACAATATCAACATTCATCATAGTTAAGCAGCAACTATTTCCTTCGATGAGCGACGATAACATTAGCGAGATCTCTCCGAAGACTATTTTCCGGCAAACATGCGTCTGATAGTTTACGCATAAATGTTCCCTTCTTAAAACGCCGCTGACTTTCTTTTTCGAGTTCTTCCCGTTCTTTTTCAAGTTTTGCCTCAAGCTCACGGCGCACTTTTTCATCATGAAATTGCCGCCCATACTCATGTATCCGGCTACGTTCTTCAGCGAGGCCTAAACTTTGAACATATTCGTTCTCCAAAGTAGTCAGCATGCCGAGCCAACGATAAAAATCATCTGTTTGCTCTGGAATTTGCTTCTGCGCAACAAACCATTTTGCTCTCGCATCCAATGTATCTGACAAAATCCGATAAGCAGTATCAATTCCCCATGTTTCAACAACATTTAGAATCGTAGCCTGCTGATTCTCCGCGTTCAACCGTATGACCCAATCGTTGCCGATAATACGCACGTACTCTTCTTCTAGCCACTGCGCACATTGCTTAATAACCACGGAATCCGTCGAATCGGCAAATTCCGCAATATGATTATTGAGCTGCTTGGCTGACAACTGCATGGCGACAAACTGTTGAGCGGTTTCTTCAGTATTACCAGAGCAACCGTTACCAAAATTATAATGTAAGCCTTGAAAGTCGGTTATCGTTTCAAAACGTCGAGCACATGCGCATAGCACAAACATCTCATATGAATCTTGCATTCTGCCCAGATGATCAGATGTCATTTTCTGAAAACAAAGTCGTGCAAAATCGCCCTGAAGAACCACGTCAATAATGCTCCACGTAAGTCTTGGAACACGCTCATCCGAAAAAATGCAAGGAAGAATGGAACCATCTTCCATGGTACAGGGCAAAGCTACATTGAACATAGCCTCATTCGAAGCAGCAGCCGCGTCATTTTCAAAGCGCGTTGAAATAACGCGCCTACCAAAACGAGTTATATCAGACTGATGAGTAACAACATACGGCCCCATAAGTTCGCAAAACGAAGGGGAAAGCTCATCATCACCATCGACGAATACAATAAATCGTCCGCTGCTAGATAGCACACCATCTCTTCGAGCAAGATGCGCGCCACCATTAGTCTTCTTATTAATCACATGGAATCTGGAATCATCAGCAGCACACCTGTAAATTGTGTCAAGAGTATCATCTGTACTAGCGTCATTCACGACAATAATCTCATATTCCGCGCCTTTCTGCTTTTTTAAGCTGTCCAGACACGTTTCAATATATGCCGAAACATTATACGCAATAACTATAAAGGAGAACAGTGGCACGACTGGTCCTTTCTTTAAAGACTCAGTCGTTGTTCTTCGACTTGACGATAATTTTATCATCAGCAACATCTTTGAGATGTTGGCCGTACGGGCTCTTGCCGTAACGCTCCGCGGACTCCATGAGCTGGTCGCGCGTGATCCAACCGTTCTCATACGCGATCTCCTCCACGATCGCGATCGGCAGGCCCTGCGCTCGCTGGACCGTGCGCACGAACTCGCCAGCCTCGAACAGGGAATCCATCGTGCCCGTGTCCAGCCACGCGTAGCCACGCCCCAGCGTGCGCACGTTCAGCATGCCCGCGTCCAGGTACATGCGGTTCAGATCCGTGATCTCCAACTCGCCACGCGCGCTCGGCCTGACCTGTTTCGCATATTCGACCACATGCTCGTCATAGAAGTACAGGCCCGTCACCGCGTAATGCGACTTCGGACGCGCGGGCTTCTCCTCGATCGAGACGGCCTTCTTACGCTCGTCGAACTCGACCACGCCGTAACGCTCCGGATCGTCCACGTAATAGCCGAACACGCTCGCGCCACCGCCGTTCTCGGCCTTCGCGACGGCCTTGCGCAGGGTCGTGCCCAAGCCGTTGCCGTAGAAGATGTTGTCGCCCAGCACGAGCGCGCACGGCTCGCCGCCGATGAACTCCTCGCCCAGCAGGAACGCCTGCGCCAGACCATCCGGGCTGGGCTGGACCTTGTACGAGAAACGCACGCCGTAATGCGATCCATCGCCCAGAAGACGCTCGAAGTTCGGCAGGTCCTTCGGGGTGCTGATGACCAGGATGTCGCGGATGCCCGCCATCATCAGCACGCTCAACGGATAGTAGATCATCGGCTTGTCATACACCGGAAGCAACTGCTTCGACGTGACCGTGGTCAACGGATACAGCCTCGTGCCCGAACCACCGGCAAGAATAATGCCCTTCATAACCCGTCCTGCTTTCTGTCCGTGAAATCGACAACCAAAAAAATAGGCTTCTCCAGCTTAACCGCTCCAAAAGAGATAACGAAACCGCGCAGACAAGTCTGCGCGGTTTCACCGCAATACGCACGATCCGCCCTACCTGTCGAGTTCCTTGGCGACGTACGTCTTCAGGGATTCCTCCCAGTCCGGGACATTCAACCCGGTCGCCTCGATCTTCGACAGATCCAACGCGGAATACGTCGGACGCGGGCTCACCGGGTTCTCCGCGTTGGCGAAATACTCGGACGTCGAGATCGGCTCGACCCTGTCCCCGTTGCCGTTCGCCAGATCGAACACCTCGCGCGCGATGTCCGCCCAGGACTTCACGGCACCGGAACCCGTCAGATCATACGTGCCGTACGCGGCGTCCGAATCCAACAGGTGGAAGATCGCATCCGCCATATCCCTGGTGAACGTGAGACGCCCGTACTGGTCGTCCACCACCGTCACCCGAGGCAGATCACCGTTCGCGACCTTGTCCGAGAGGGCCATCATGGTCTTCACGAAGTTGTGTCCTTCGCCGATAACCCAGCTCGAGCGCAGGATGTAATGGCGCGGCGCGTTCGCGACCGCGATGTCGCCCGCGGCCTTCGACTGCCCGTACACGCCCAACGGGGCGAACCCCTCCGACTCGTCATGCAGCTCGCGCGTTCCGTCGAACACGTAGTCCGAGCTCACGTGCACGAGCGTGATGTTGTGCTCGCATGCCACACGGGCGAGCAGGGCCGGGCCCTGCGCGTTCGCCTTCCACGCGGCCGCGCGGCCCTCCGGGGTCTCGGCCTTGTCGACCGCGGTGTACGCGCCCGCGTTGATGATCGTGCCGTACAGGCTCCAGTCGAATTGGTCGTACTGTGCGGGGTCGGAGAAGTCGAACGTGTCGATGTCGTTGAACTCGAACCCCTCCAGACCGTGGGATTCCACGTAGGCGCGGATGGCGCGGCCCAGCTGCCCGTTGCAGCCCGTAACCATCGTGCGGCGCGGGGCCATGGGCTTGGCGTCCCTGAGCATCGGATGGTGCAGGTCCGCCTCGGACCGTTCGGACTCCTCCAACGGGATCGGCCACTGGATGTGCAGGTCCGGGTCGGCGAGGTTCACGAACGTGTACGTCCTCTTCTGCTCTAGGCTCCAGTGCGCGTTCACGAGGTACGTGTACACGGTGCCGTCCTCCAACGCCTGGAAGCTGTTGCCCACGCCACGCGGCACGTAGATCGCCTTCGATGGATCCAATATTGTCGTGTACACCTGGCCGAAGCTCTCGCCCGGACGCAAATCCACCCACGCGCCGAACACCGAGCCGGCCGCGATGGAAATGTACTTGTCCCACGGCTCCGCGTGGATGCCGCGCGTCACGCCCTTCTTCGCGTTGTAGCTGATGTTGTTCTGCACCGGCCCGAAATCAGGCAGGCCCAGGCTCGTCTGCTTCGCGCGCTGCCAGTTCTCCTTGAACCAGCCGCGGTTGTCGCCATGCACCGGCAGGTCGAACACCACCAGGCCCGGGATGTTCGTCTCCACGGCCCTCAGATCTTTTTCGAAATCCATGTAATCCATCCCCTCACTGGCCCTGCTGCTTGTACCGGGCTTCGGTCGCGGCCTTCGCCGGCTCCCACCACGCACGGTTCTCGGTGTACCATTCGATCGTCTGCTTCAATCCGGACTCGAAATCCGTGTGCCTCGGCGCCCAGCCGAGCTCGGTGCGCAGTTTGGTAGAGTCGATCGCGTACCGGCGGTCATGGCCCGGACGGTCCTTCACCCAGTCGAACGCGTCCTCGTCTTGCCCCATCATCTTGAGGATCATGCGCAACACGGTGATATTGTTCTTCTCACCATCCGCGCCGATCAGATACGTCTCGCCGATACGCCCCTTGGTCAGGATGGTCCACACACCGCTGGAATGGTCCTCGGTATGGATCCAATCACGCACGTTCAATCCCTTGCCGTACAGCTTCGGACGCTGACCATCCAGGATGTTCGTGATCTGACGCGGGATGAACTTCTCCACATGCTGGTACGGACCATAATTGTTCGAACAGTTCGAGATCGTCGCGCGGATGCCATACGTGCGCGTCCACGCGCGCACCAGCATGTCCGACGCCGCCTTCGTCGACGAATACGGGCTGGACGGATGGTACGGGGTATGCTCCGTGAACTTCGCCGGATCGTCCAGGGCGAGGTCGCCGTACACCTCGTCCGTGCTCACGTGGTGGTAGCGGATCCCATACTTCCTGACCGCCTCGAGCAGGCGGAACGTGCCCTCCACGTTGGTCCTCAAAAACGGTTCCGGATCCGCGATGGAATTGTCGTTGTGCGACTCGGCCGCGTAATGCACGATCGCGTCATGCCCCGGCACGAT
>ERZ1035027.73-NODE-73-length-63673-cov-15.271181_pt1 | contig 63673 bp, 56 predicted proteins | sample MGYA00520604_ERZ1035027 | MGnify/ENA primary metagenome ERZ1035027 (study PRJEB33766, sample SAMN09781743) | gut metagenome | biome: gut microbiome | host: Homo sapiens | place: Madagascar | study: EMG produced TPA metagenomics assembly of the PRJNA485056 data set...
GGCGGGCACGGCGGCGTTGGGCGAGGCGGGCGCGGGCGTCGCCGCGGCGCTGGGCGAGACGTGCGCGGCGACGGTGTCGATATCGCTGGTGTTGTCGCTGCTCACGTGGCCCTCCCCTCGCCGGCGCGCGCCGCTTCTGCTCGCACGCTCGTTGCTCTGCTCGCACGATTCTATCGCGCCATTGGTTTTACACGTCCCGGGGCCGTCAGACGTGCACAACCGATGGCGGTTTGCCGCAGACGTGCAAAACCGATGGGGAGACGCGCCCCAAACGTGAGCAACCGATGGGGAGATGCGAGACGCGCGGACACGACACGTCCCAAACGTGCGCAACCGATAGCTCGCCGCGCCTTCGCCGCCCCGCCGCACGCGCCGTTGCCGCCGTACGCCCCGCCACACGCCGCAGCAGCGCATGCGCCGTTTGTATGGGAACGCCTGCAAGCCGCGGTGCCGCTGCGTGCGAGCCCGTAAACTATACGATTGCACAAAAGCCAACGGTCAGACACAGGAGCATCCGTGATCGAAGCCAAGGAAATCACCCACAACGAGCTCGAGGCCCGCGCCGAGCAGCTCGGCATCAACCTGCCCATCGAGCAAACGGCCATCTGGGCCGCCTACCAGGCAACCATCGAGGGCCGCATGCCCTGGGGCTGCGTCGCGCTCGAGGAGGACGGCCGCACGCTCGCGCTCATCAGCCTCATCGACTACGAGACGCACGGCTACCACTATCTGCGCGCAAACCACGCGCCCGTCTGGGCCGAGCAGCCCAGCGAGGCCACCGAGGCGGCCGCAATCGACGCGCTGGCGGCCCACGTGCGCGGGCGCGACCGCAAGCAGAAGTTCATGCGCATCTCGATCCTGCACGAGCTGGAGAGCACCACGCCCGTGCTGTCGGGCATCCCCTACGACAACACCGTCGTGATCGACGTCACGGGCGGCGACGAGGAGATCCTCGCCCGCATGAAGCCGCGTGGCCGCCGCGACGTGCGCAAGGCCCTGCGTGAGAGCCCCGTGACCTGCGCCGACGAGACCGACCGCGCCGCCTCCGACTTCTCGGAGTACTACGCCGTCATGGTCGAGACCGCCCAGCGCGACGGCTTCAACCCCGCGCCGCAGAGCGACTACGAGGACATGATTCGCCTGCTGGGCCCCGACCACTGCCGCGTCTTCGCCGGCCGCGACGAGGAGGGCCGCGTCGTGACGTGGTCGATCGTCACCATCAACGGCACGCGCGCCGTACGCTACTACGGCGCAAGCCTCAACGAGACGATGCGTCAGCACGTCACCGACAAGCTCGTCTACTTCGAGTGCTGTGACCTCGGCGCCAACAAGGGCTGCCTCGACTACGACATGATGGCCATCGGCAGCGACTTCTCGCCCAAGCTCCTGGGCCTCAACGAGTTCAAGACCAAATTCACCAAGCAGGTCACTGCCGTGGCGCCAGACCGTGACGTCCCCCTGCACAAGACTTTCTACAAGGCCCTCACCGCCGCCAAGGACCTTCGTGACCGCAAGGCCGAGAAGGCCGCGGCCGCCAAGCCCGCAAAGCCTCGCGAGGACCTCGTGCCCATCGTGCTGGGCGGCGACATCGGCGCCTACGCCCTCGCCCGCGAGTTCCACGAGGCCTACCACGTAAAGCCGCAGATGCTCGCCTCGTCGCCCATCGCGGCCGTTGCCCACTCGCAGATTCTGGACGTTCACCCCGTCGAACGCCTGAGCGAGGAAGAGATCACTCGCGTCATCTGCGAGATTGCCGAGAAGAACGCCGAGAAGACCTGCGTGATCGTGGGCAACACCGACGCCCTCATCAAGGTCCTCTCGAACTGCCGCGACAACTTCCCGGTCAACTGCGTCACGCCCATCCCCGATGCCGACGTCATCGACCAGGTGTCCGACAAGATCACGTTTGCCCAGCTCTGCCGCGAGCACGGGCTCGACACGCCCCTCACCGAGGTTGTCCACCTCGCGGGCGACGGCAAGATTGCCCCCAGCGCCATCCCCTTCCCGCTCGTGGCCAAGCCCGCCCGCTCATCCGAGTACGCCGCGCACATGGCCCATGGCTTCAAGAAGGTCTACTTCGTTCACGAGCAGGCCGAGCTCGACCGTCTTTGGGACGCCTTGCGCGAGGACGGCTTCCATGGCGACTTCCTCGTCCAGGAGCTCATCGAGGGCGACGACACCTACATGGACAGCCTCACGCTCTACATGGGCACCAACGGCAAGGCGCAGCTCGCCGGATCGGCCCAGGTGCTGCTCGAGGACCACGCCCCCTCCATGCTGGGCAACCCCGTCGTCATGGTCACGCGCCCCATGCCCGAGCTGTGGGAGAAGGCCGCCGAGCTGCTCGAGTCCGTGGGCTATCGCGGCTTTGCCAACTTCGACATCAAGCGCGACAAGAAGACGGGCCGCACCCTTTTCATCGAGGTCAACCCCCGCATGGGCCGCAACTCCTATTACGTCTGCGCCGCGGGCGTCAACCCCATGCGCGCGCTCGTGACCGATGTGGTCGACGGCAAGGGCAAGCGCCTGCTCAAGGCCGACGAGACGGTCCTCTACACCCTCGTTCCGCTGAGCCTCGCCAAGCGCTACGTGCTCGATCCAGCCCTCGTCGCCGAGGTTGACGGGCTCATTGCCGCAGGCAAGGTCGTAGACCCTCAGCGCTATGCGGCCGACATGGCGCCCCGCCGCCGCCTTGCCGTCGAGCTCACCGAGAAGAACCAGATCCGCAAGTTCGCGAAGTACTATCCCGAGCCCACCGAGACCTCGTTCTAGCGAGTCTTCCACAGGCGCCACGCCGCCTCATGCGCCATGCGCGAGCTCAAGCAAACGGGCTCCCCACGATAGCGTGGGGAGCCCGTTATCCATTCGGCGCCGCCCGGTCTACTCGGCATAGGTAAACCTATAGACGCACAGGTCAACGCTTGGGTCGGCAGAGCTGGGACCAAGGTCCTCGACCACGCTCGCCAGGACCTCGCGTCCGGAGCGCTCGGCAAGGTACGTGCGGATGAGCTCCATGTTCGTGGGGTTGAGAACCGCCACCATGTTGCTCTTCTCGGGAAGCTGCTGGAGCAGGTCGCCACCCTCGATGCCCCAGCGCTCGAGCAGGGTGGCCCAGGGCGCGGTGTGGTTCTCCCAACCACCCACCTGAATCATGTTCTCGGGATACTCCCAGCCCTCGAGGTCAAAGGCCGTGAGCCCGCGAAACATGATTGTCTGGGTGCGGCCAAAGACAACGAGCTCGTTGGGGTGGTCGGCCACGTAGGAACGGGCCGCCTCGGTTGTCTGGGCACTGCCGCGCGTGGCCAGGGGACGAATCGAGGCATACCAGAACGCACCGCAGACGCCCATGGACCCGCTCGGTCTTCCCAACGGTCGAGATCAGGGCGAGAACCGCGACGGCAATGAGCGGGATCACGACGTGCAAACGCACGCGGGCGCGCAGGATGAGCAGGACGCAGCTTGCCGCGAACATGACCACGATGCCTGCGACAAGCGCATGCACGCCACCACGCTCCCCACGGTGGAGCAGCCACCCGTAGGCAGCCACAACCGCCACCATGCCCACGAGCAGGTAGGTGGTCTTGGCGCGCAGGGAAGCGCCAACGTTAGAAAGGCCCAGGTGATCCGAGGCGGGGGCAAGGCGCTCGAACAGGTCGGTATCAAAGACGGAATCATCGGCAAAGAGCCAGCTCTGGAGCACCGCGACATCGTTGTCGGACAGCTCGGGGGCAAGCTCCCGCACCTGTTCGACCGTCATGTCGGGATAGTCGAGGACGTTGCGGCCGGCATCGAGGTAGGAGGCATAGCCCTCCCAGCCAGGCGTGTGGTCATAAGCGAATCGACCGGCAAACGCGCAGGCGGCAATGAGAAGAAGGACTACCGCACCTCGAGCGATCGAGGCAAGATTGCGATTCTTCGCAAGGACCCACAGGGCAAACGGGGCAAAGATGGCAATGGTGGCAAGGCCGCTCTCGGGGCGCAGGGCATAGCCCAGAACAACGAGCAGGACGCCCAGGATATCCGAGATGCCAACGGATTGCGGGCCATCGAAGGCGGCGCGGCGTATCACAAGCATGAGACCGGCGGCGCAGGCAAGAAACGCCACGATGGTGTACGTGAGGTAGAGCGTACAGATGACCTCGAACACGAAGAGGATGGCGAGGCTTGCCACACAGAGGTTCGCGCTCATGCGCGAACGCAGCACCTCGTCATAGGCAGCCCAAAACGAGGCAACCGTAAGCAGAAGGAGGAGCAGGGCATACCAAGGCACCTGCGGAAGAATCGAGTAGAGCGCACCGAGCGGAGCGCTCACCAGCACGAGAGAGTAGGGCATGAGCAGGCTAGGACCCGCGGCAAGAAACTTTCCGCTCGCATAGAGCTGCTGGACAAACTCGTCCGGGCACATGGGATAGACTGGCGTAGCGAGCACACAGAGGAGCACCACGGGCACGAGGGCGGCGAGCAACCCTCCCCCGATTCGAATTCCGGGTTTCCTCAGCCTAGCCAGCAGGCTCTCCTTAGCGGGCTTCTCGGCGGCGTTGGCTCGGGTCATTGCCCCTCCCCTCAAAACGGTTACATGTTTTAAGGATAGTTCAAAGACTCATTTTTCTCCGCCACAAGGAGCCACCATGAACACGCCGCTCGTCGACTGCCACACGCACACGTCGTTCTCGGACGGCGCGTCAACGTTCGAGGAAAACGTGCGGGCCGCGGCCGAGGCGGGCGTGCGCGTGCTCGCGTGCACGGACCACCTCACGCTGCCGGCGAGCATCGAGGCCGAGGCGGACGCGCAGGTGCCGTTTGCGCGCCTCGCCGAGCACCGCGCGGCGTATCTGCGGGCGCGCGAGCTCGCCGCCGAGGTGGCGCCCAGCCTCACGCTCGTCTATGGCTTTGAGTGCGACTGGTACCCGGGCTGCGAGCCCAACGTGCGCGCGTGGAGCGCGGGCGCGGCGTTCACGCTCGGCAGCGTCCACTGGATCGGGGATGCGGGAGACGTTGCCGCGGGTGCCACGGGACAGGCGGGGACCGAGCACGTGGCGAGGGCGGGCCTGCCCGGCAGCGGCGCCGGCTGGATCGACTTCTCGGGAGACATGCACGTGTGGGAGGAGCTGGGCGCAGACGAGCTTTGGCGTCGCTACGTGGACGCCTGGTGCGCGGCGTGCGAGAGCCCGCTGGGGTTCTCGTCCATGGCGCACCCCGACCTGCCGGCGCGCTTCGCCAACGACGGGTGGGCACCCGCCATCGACCTGGCGCCGTTGTGGGACCGCATGGCCGAGTGCGCCCGCGAGACGGGCCGCCATGTCGAGGTGTCCACGGCGGGCCTGCGCAAGTCCACGAGCGCGTTCTACCCCAGCGCGGGACTGCTGAGGCGCTTTGCCTGGGCTGGGGTGCCCATCACCGTGGGCAGCGACGCGCATCGCGCGGCCGACGTGGCCCACGCCATCCGAGACGCCTACCGCTACGCGGAAGCCGCCGGTTACGCGAGCGTCGACGCCCCGCGCGCCGACGGCGACTGGCAGACGCTCCCGCTCGCGTGACAAAGGGGACGGGTTCCTTTGTCACGTGCCAGAGAAACCCGTCCCCAATGGCATGTGGGCGTCACTTCATGCGGGCGTTGAGCTCGCCGGCGAGCTCGTCGAGGCCCACGCCGTAGCGCTCGAGCGTCACGAGCAGATGGTAGAGGAGGTCTCCCGCCTCGTAGCGGATGTGGTCGTGGTCATTGTCCTTAGCAGCCATGATGACCTCGCTGCTCTCCTCGGCGAGCTTCTTGAGCAGCTCGTCCTCCACGTCGGTGAGCAGGCGGGCCGTGTAGCTCTCCTCGGGCGAGGCGTCGCGGCGGCCGTGGATCGTGGCGGCCAGGCTCTCGAGCGTCTCGCCGATGTTTCCGGGCTGCACGTTGGCGGTGCGCACTCCCATGTCTAGTCCTCCTCGGCGCCTTGCGGCGCATCGTAGATGCGGTTGAAGAAGCAGCTGCGGGCGCCCGTGTGGCACGCCGGGCCCGGCGAGTCCACGCGCACGAGCAGCGTGTCGGCATCGCAGTCGGCGTCAATCGAGATGACGCGCTGCATGTTTCCGCTGGTGGCGCCCTTGTTCCAGAGCTCTTGCCTGCTGCGGCTCCAGAACCACGTCGTGCCGGTCTCGCACGTGAGGCGGTAGGACTCGGCGCTCATCCACGCCACCATGAGCACCTCGCCGGTGTCGTACTGCTGCACGACGGCGGGGATGAGCCCGCGGTCGTCGAACTTGAGGTCCATGCATGCCTCCCTGGGCCGAACTTAAAAGTCGAGGCGCACCGGAATGCCCTGGCTCGCCATATACTCCTTGACCTGGCGGATCGTAAACGTGCCAAAGTGGAACACGCTCGCGGCGAGCACGGCGTCGGCCTCGCCCTCGATGATGCCTTGCGCAAAGTGCTCGAGCGTGCCCACGCCGCCGCTCGCGATGACGGGGATGGGCACGGCGCGCGCCACGGCACGCGTGAGCGCCAGGTCGAAGCCCTCCTTCGTGCCATCGCGGTCCATGCTCGTGAGCAGGATCTCGCCCGCGCCCATGCGCGCGGCCTTCTCGGCCCAGGCGACGGCGTCGAGACCGGTGGCGTTGCGACCGCCGGCCGTGAACACCTCCCAGCGGTCGGCACCGGGAGCCCCTGGCTCGCCCACGCGCTTTGCGTCGATGGCCACGACGACGGCCTGGCTGCCAAACGCCCGGGCCGCGGCGCCGATGAGCTCGGGGTTCCTCACGGCCGCGGAGTTGAGCGAGACCTTGTCGGCACCCGCCGCCACCATGCGGCGCATGCCCGCCAGGTCTCGGAAGCCCCCGCCCACGGTGTAGGGAATCGCAAGCTCGCCGGCCGCGCGGGCGGCCATGTCGACCGTCGTGGCGCGGTCGTCGCTCGTGGCCGTGATGTCGAGGAAGACCACCTCGTCGGCGCCCTCGGCGTCATAGGCGGCCGCAAGCTCCACCGGGTCTCCGGCGTCGCGCAGGTCGACGAAGTTCACGCCCTTGACCACACGGCCGTCCTTGACGTCCAGGCAGGGAATGACGCGCTTCGTGAGCATCAGGCCTCCCCCCTCGCGACCGCAAGGGCGTCGGCGAGCGAGAAGCTCCCCTCGTAGAGGGCGCGGCCCGTGATGGCCCCCTCGATGACGTCGTCGCCGGCCTGGGCAAGCGCGCGGATGTCATCGAGGCTCGTGATGCCGCCGCTTGCCACCACGGGAAAGCCGGCGACCTGGGCCACGTGGCGATAGGCGTCCGTGTCGATGCCCGTCTGCATGCCGTCACGCGCGATATCGGTGTAGACGAGGTGACGAAAGCCCAGCCCGCGCAGGTGGCCCACGACGTCATCCAAGCTGCGGGAGACGTCGTCTCGCCAGCCGTTCACCTTGACCTGGCCGTCCTTGGCGGCAACGTCTGCCACGAGGCAGGAGCCGAACCCCTTGGCGACGACCTCGGCAAACGCAGGCTCGCGCACGAGCACGGTGCCCAGGGCGATGCGCTTGGCGCCCATGGCGCGCAGCTCGTCGATGCGTGCGAGCGAGCGAACGCCGCCGCCCACGTCCACGGAGAGCCCATCCACCTCGCAGATGGCACGAATGGCCTCGTCATTGGCGGCGCGGGCCGCCTCGTCCTCCTCGAAGGCGCTCGAGAGGTCCACGACGTGCACCCACGTGGCGCCCTGCTCGGCGAAGTAGCGCGCCACCGCGGCGGGATTGTCCGAGTAGACCTTGCAGCGGCTGCGGTCACCACGCTCGAGGCGGACGACCTTGCCGGCGATGAGGTCGATGGCAGGGAACAGAATCATACGAAGACGTCCTTTCCGCGCGCGCTCGCAGCACGCACGACGTTCACGTAGTTGCGCAGGATGACAAGGCCCGTGCCCGAGCTCTTCTCGGGGTGGAACTGGCAGCCGAACACGTTGCCCTCCCACATGACGCCGGCAAAGCTGCGGACGTAGTGCGTGCGCGCCGCCACCTGGCCGGGGTCGACGTCGTCGGAGGCGGCGTAGGAGTGCGTGTAGTAGACGTTGGCGCCCTCGGGCACGCCGGAGAGCAGCGGGCAGGAGCGGCCCTCGCCACTCACGTGGATCTGGTCCCAGCCCACGTGCGGCACCTTGAGGCGCTCCGACGAGAGCCTCGTGCAGCTGCCTTCGAGAAGGCCGAGCCCCGCCACCCAGGGGGCGCCGGGCTCGTCTTGCGGCACGCCCTCGTCGCCACGGGCAAGCAGCAGCTGAAGGCCCAGGCAGATGCCCAGGATCGGCGTGCCGGCCCGAACCGCGTCCACGATGGCCTGCGCCTGGCCGCTGCCCCGCATGAACGTGATGGCGTCATAGAACGCGCCCACGCCGGGCAGCACGAGGCCGGCCGCCCCGCGGATGGCCGCCGGGTCATCGGAGACCACGACGTTGTCCCAGCCGGCGCGCATGAGGCCGCGCCGCACGCTCGAGAGGTTGCCCTTGTGGTAGTCGATCACCACGATGGGCGCGGCGTCCGAGCGCGATGACGCCTCCCCCACGCTCGCAGCGTCCACGCGCGCCTCGGCGCCGCAGCCGCCCATCACAGGCTTCCCTTCGTGGAGGGCACGCCCATGACGCGCGGGTCCAGCTCGGCCGCAAAGCGTAAGGCGCGCCCCAGCGCCTTGAACGCCGCCTCGATGATGTGGTGGGAGTTTGCGCCCGCAAGCTCGCGGACGTGCAGCGTGAGGGCCGCGTCGCGCGCGAACGCGATGAAGAACTCCTCGGCAAGCTCGGTGTCGAACGTACCCACCTTCTGCGTGGGCAGCGGCAGCTCCACGTAGGCCTGGCCGCGGCCCGAGACGTCGATCGCGGCCTGCACGAGCGCCTCGTCCATGGCGATGCAGACGTCGGCAAAGCGCGAGATGCCACGCTTGTCGCCCAGGGCCTCGAGCACGGCCTGGCCCAACACTATCCCGACGTCCTCCACAGTGTGGTGGTCGTCCACGTAGATGTCGCCCGTGGCGCGCACCGTGAGGTCGAACAGGCCGTGGCGGCCAAAGGCCGAGAGCATGTGGTCGAGAAAGCCCACGCCGGTCTCGACGTCCACGCATCCGGTGCCGTCGAGGTCGATCGTGAGGGTGATGTCCGTCTCGCCCGTCTTGCGGGAGACGGTGGCACGTCTAGTCATGGGCAGCTCCTTCGTCTGCGGAAAGCTCGTCTGCCACGAGCGCCGCGAGCGCGTCTATCACGGCGCCGTTCTCCTCGGGCGTGCCCACGGTGATGCGCAGGCACCCCGCAAGCCCCGGCGCGTAGCTGAAGTCTCGCACAAGGATGGAGTACTCGTCGCGCAGACGCTCGCGAACGCGGCTCGCAGCCGGCACGCGGACGAGGACGAAGTTGCCCTCGCTGGGCCAGACGCGCACGCCCTCGATGCGGGCCAGCGCCTCGAACAGGCGCGTGCGCTCGGAGCGGATCTGATCCACCACCGGCGAGAACTCCCCGCGGCACTCCACGGCCACGAGGGCCGCGGCCTGCGTGAGGACGTTCACCGAGTAGATCTGCCGCACGGCGGCAAGCGCGTCGATGACGTCGGGCGCGGCGATGACGTAGCCGCAGCGCGCGCCCGCAAGCGCGAACGCCTTGGAGAGCGTGTGCAGCACGAGCAGGTTGTCATGCTCGGCAAGCAGGGGCTCGGCACTCGTGCCGGCCTCCGCGAACTCGCCGTACGCCTCGTCCACGAGCACGAGTCCCGGGCACGCCTCGCACACGCGGCGCACGAGCTCTGCCGGCGCCACGTCTCCCGTGGGGTTGTTGGGGCTCGTGAGCACGACGAGGCTTGCCTCGCGTGCGGCGGCAACGAGGGCGTCGGCATCGGGCAGCAGCGTGTCCGGGTCTCGCCAGACGTCAACGGCGCGCGTCTGGGCGAGACCCGCGAAGAACGCGTACTCCGAGAAGCACGGCGGCACGTTCACGAGCGTGCGGCCGGGGCCGCCAAAGGCCAGCACGAGGTTGTAGAGCAGCTCGTCTCCGCCATTGCCCACGATGACGTTCTCGCGGGCAACGCCGTGCCAGGCGGCCAGGGCGTCTCGCAGGTCGTTGCTCATGGGGTCGGGGTAGCGGTTCGTGGGCGTGGCGGCGAGTGCCTCGTCCATGGCGGCGCGCACCGCAGGCGGCACGCCGTAGGTGTTCTCGTTGGCCGAGAGGTTCACGCGCGTGGGCGTGAAGTTGGGGTCATAGGGCTCGAGGCTGCGCAGGTGGGGCTGCACGAGCTCGCGCATGCGGTCTGAGAGCTGCGCCACGGCTAGGCCCTCCCCTCGTATCCGGGCAGGTAGGGCACGCCGGGGGCGTCGAGCGTGCGGGGCCATGCCGTGGCACCGGCGCCCTTGCAGGCCGCCGCGGCATCGGCGAAGTGATCCGCGCCCTCCTCGACGAGCTTGCGACGCAGGCCCACGGAAAGCGCGTGAGCCCACAGGCCCTCAGACTGCGCGAGCGCCTGGACGGCCGGGCCGTCTGCCGCAAGACCCTCGGGCGTGTAGCAGATGACGCTCGAGCGCTTCACGAAGTCGTAGACGCCCAGGGGGTTCGAGAACTTCGCCGTGCCGCCCGTGGGCAGCGTGTGGTTGGGTCCGGCCACGTAGTCGCCGAGCGGCTCGGAGCTCCACGGGCCCACGAAGATGGCGCCGGCGTTCTCGATGGACCCGAGAAGGGCCATGGCGTTGTCGCAGTGAAGCTCGAGGTGCTCGGGCGCCACGACGTTCACGGCGGCCACGGCGGCGGCCAGCGTGTCGCAGCTCACGATGACGCCGTGCTCGAGGCTCGCGCGCGTGACGTCCTCGCGAGGGCTCTGGGCCACAAGACGCTCGGCGGCTGCCTCCACGGCGGCCCCGAGCTCGGGCGCGTTCGTGACGAGGTAGCACGTGGCCATGGGGTCGTGCTCGGCCTGGGCCATGAGGTCGGCGGCCACCACGACCGGGTCTGCCGTGGCATCGGCCAGCACGCAGACCTCGGAGGGGCCAGCCACCATGTCTATCCCGACGTCTCCCATGACGTAGCGCTTGGCGGCGGCCACGTAGGCGTTGCCCGGACCCGTGATCTTGGCCACGCGCGGGATGGACTCGGTGCCATAGGCGAGCGCGCCGATGGCCTGGGCGCCGCCCACGGCGTAGACCTCGTCCACGCCGGCGACCTTTGCCGCGGCGAGCGTGTAGGCCGAAAGCGACCCATCACGCTGCGGCGGCGTCACCATGACGATGCGGCGCACGCCGGCGACCTTGGCGGGCACGGCGTTCATGAGCACGGTGGAGGGGTACTGGGCGCGCCCTCCCGGCACGTAGATGCCAACGCTGGGCAGCGGCGTCACCTTGACGCCGAGCAGCGTGCCGTCGGCGCGGGTGGTGAACATGGACTGGGAGACCTCGCGCTCGTGGAAGGCGCGGATCTGGGCGTGGGCGCGCTCGAGCGAGGCGAGGAACTCCTCGTCCACCATGGAGGGCGCGGCGTCGAGCAGCTCGTCGGGGACGCGGAAGGCCGTGGGGCAGCTGCCGTCGAACTTCTCGCAGTAGGCGCGCACGGCGGCGTCGCCGTTGGCACGGACGTCGTCAACGATTGCCTCGGCCGCGTCCATCACGCTGCGAGGCAGGGCGCCGGAGCGCTTGATGTCGGCGTCGGTGAGCTCTCGGCCACCAGTGAGGTCCACTTTGATCATGGGTTACTCCCCCTTCTTGGACGTCGCCGCCACGAGGCGGCTGGCGAGGTCTCGGATGCGTGCGTCACAGCGGTAGGCGGCGGGGCCGGCGAAGAAGCGCGCCGTGCACTCCATGACGTCGTCCACGATGACGAGGTTGTTCTCGCGCAGCGTGGTGCCCGCGGCCGTGATGTCCACGATGCGGTCGGTCATGCCCACGATGGGTCCCAGCTCGATGTTGCCGTGAAGCGCCAGGATGTCCACCTGCTGGCCGATGCGGTCGTAGTAGGCCTGCGTGATGCGCGGGTACTTCGTGGCCACGCGCATGGTGCCGCGCCAGGCGTAGGCGCGCTCGGCCTGGCCGGCGCGGCCCGCCGGCTCGGCCACGATGAAGCGGCAGGCGCCATAGCCCAGGTCTGCCACTTGGAGCAGGTCGAGGTCGGCCTCGATGAGAGAGTCGGAGCCGCAGATGCCGCAGTCGGCCCCGCCGTGGGCCACGAAGGCCGGGGCGTCGGTGGCGCGCACGATGACGTACTCCACGTCTCCGGCAGAGATGATGAGCTTGCGCCCGTAGTCGCGCAGGTCGTCGACGGGAAGGCCCGCGGCCTCGAGCGCCTCGAGCGTGGGCGCGAACAGCGACCCCTTGGGCACGGCGATGCGTAAGGGGCGGTTGCCCACGCAGACGTTGGGGGCACCCTCGGCAGACGCGCCGAGCACCTCCTGGAGCCGCTCGAGCGACAGGGCAAAGCCGCAGGCGGCGGTGCCGGGCATGCCGAGGTTGGCGAGCACGGCGTCGTAGCGGCCGCCCGAGGCGAGGCTCGCCGACAGGCCGTCCACGTAGGCCTTGAAGATGATGCCCGTGTAGTAGTCGAAGCTGTTGATGATGCTGAAGTCGAAGGAGAGCGCAGGCGCGGCGTCCGTGGCGGCCAGAGCGTCCACAAGGGCGCGCAGCTCGGCCGTGCCGCGACGCTCGGCGGGCACGCAGGCGCCCTCGAGCAGCTCGTCGACCCGGTCGATGGCCGATGCGTCACCGTGCAGGCGCGGCAGCTCGTGCAGGGCCCGGGCAACGGGCCGGGGCAGCGACGCCGCGTCCACGGCCTCGTCGAGCGCCACGAGGTTCGAGGCGTGCACCTGCGCGAGGACCTCCTCGCGCAGCGACTCGTCGGCCACGTCGGTCTCGAGCAGGGCCAGAAGCGGCCTCACCGAGCCGGCGACGATGCGCGCGCCCGGCACCCCGAGGGCCTCGAGCGTCTCGGCCAGAAGCGAGACGACCTCCACCTCGGCGTCCACCTCGGCGCCGCCGATGAGCTCCACGCCCAGCTGCGTGAACTGGCGGGGCTCGCCGCGAAGCGCGCCCTGCTCGCGCACGACGGGCGCCTCGTAGCGCAGGCGCAGCGGGAGGTCCGCCGAGCCCAGGCGCTGGGCCGTGAGGCGCGCGATGGGCAGCGTGAGGTCGGGGCGCAGCATGAGCAGGCGGTTGTCGGAGTCGAACAGCTGGAACGGCGAGCCCTTGATGCGGCCCGCGCGCTCGAGCACGGAGCGATCCTCGAGCAGCGGCGTCTCGACCGGGACGTAGCCATGGGCGTCGAAGCAGGCGCGGACGCGGTCGCGGATGGACTCGCGGGCGCGCGCCTCCCTTGGCAGGATGTCTCGAAATCCCCTGGGCGTGCCTATGACCACGGCGTCCTCCTCGCCTCGTGCCTTGCGGGCTTTGCTCCGCACACTTTAGCACACTAAAGTAGCGACGGGCCGTTCACTTTATCAGGCTAAAGTAAACTTCGCGTTTCGCCGCGCGCTCGGGTGGCCGCGATCCGTGAGTGCTGCAAATCGGTCACTAACGGGGCTCCGGAGGCGTCGAAAGTGACCGATTTGCAGCGCTCGCGGTTAGGCGAGGGAGGGACGAGGCGGTCGCGTGAAAGGCGAGCACCGCTACGTGCGGGAATAGCGCCAGACGCAGACCTGCTGGGAGGGGTCAATCGAGCCGCCGCCAAGCACGCGTTCGGCCGTCTTCTCGACGCAGCCGCCCAGGCGCTCCTCGACAAACGCGCGGACGGTCTCTGCGGTGTCCTCGGTCGTCACGAGCGTCATGTCATCCCTCTGCGCGAGCTGCTCGAGCGTGTCGGCGTTCGTGAGGCCCTTCGAGGCGAGGTAGTCCGTCCAGGGGGCCGTGTAGATGACCCAGCCGCCGGGGATGAGGGCGTCCGTGGGATAGTCCCCCTGCTCGAAGGCCAGGGCGTCGTGCGCGATGAACGCCGTCTGGGCCATGCCCTGGATGACGATGTCGTCCGTCTCGCGCAGGTAGGCATCGTATGCCTGGGAGGTCTCGCCGGCGCCGGCCACGCTGATGGGACGCACCACCTTGAGCCAGAAGCCCGCCGTGGCAACGACGCACAAAAGGCAGACGGCCACGGGGGCGAGACGCGCCACCGCAGAGGTCGCGGGAGCGGCCCCCTCCCTCTCGTGGGCTCCGCGTTGCTTCTCGGGAACGTGGCAGCAGGCGATAAGGGCCATGAGCGTCGAGGCCATCATCGGCAGCACGACATGCAGGCGCACCCTGGCCCTGAGCGCGATGAAGGCGCAGCCCACGAGAGTCATGAGGCATATGCCAAGCGCAAGGGGCAGAGCTCCGCGCCCCGCCCGAGCGCTTGCCAGCAGGACGCGCGCCATGACGGCAAGCAGCGCGATCGAGGCGATAAGCAGCCACGTCGTCTTAGCCTTAAGCGCCGAGACGAGATAGGCGGCCGTCATGTGGGGACGGCTCTGCCCCAGGTCCTCGAAGAACTCGACGTCGAAGGGGTCGCTCTGGATGAAGATCCACTTGTTGAGGATCGAGGAGCTCGCGTCGGTGATGTCCTCGTTTATCTCGCGCATCTCGTCTGCCGTGAGCTCGGGATAGTCGAGAGACGCTCGGCCCGCCTCCAGGTAGGCGCTGTAGCGCTCCCAGCCGGGCGTCGTGTCATAGGCGACGCGCCCCGCCACGGCGATTGCCGCGACGGCCGCGACCGCCACGACGCCCCTCATGATGCAGGCCACGTGGCGGTTGCACGCGAGTACCCACACGGCAAAGGGAGCAAAGATGGCAAACGCGCCCATGCCAGACTCGGGACGCAGGGCAAAGCCGAGGCAGACCAGGGCAGAGCCGAGAACATCGGAGCCCCTAAGGCCCGTTCGGGGTCCCATGGCCCGGATGACGAGCAGGACGAGGCCAGCCGCGGTGGCCACGAACGCCACGACCGTATAGGTGAAGTACAGCACCGAGAGCGCCTCGAGCGTCGCGAGCAGGGCCAGCACGCAGACGACGGCACGGGTGCCCAGCCGAGACCGGAGCGCGGACACAGCGCACACCCAGAAGGAGACGACGATGAGTGCGAGCAGCGTGATGACGTACCAGGGAATCGCGGGTGCCACCTGGTAGAGCACGGACAGCGGCCAGCTCACGAGCGACAGCGTGTAGGGCATGAGGTGGCACGTGCCGCACCCCAGGATGCGGCCACTCGCGTACAGCTGCTGCACGTAGTCGTCCACGAGGGGGTAGCGGGGGCGCACGAGGGCGAACAGGCCCAGGGCGAGCACCAGCGCGGCGAGCAGGGCCAGACCAGACGCGAGCGCGGAGGCGCGGCGACCGTGCGGGGTCGAGGGGGTTCTGGCATGCATCTCATGCTCCGCTCGTCGGGGCCGGCCGGAAAGTCGAGCGTGAGCCCCACAAAAGAGGGACCCGGCGCCACATGGCACCAGGTCCCATAATAAATCTAACCTGTCGCTTGCGTCAGCCGCCGAGGTAGGCCTGCTTGACGCGCTCGTCGTTCGCGAGGTCGGCGGCGTCGCCGCTCATGGACACGTGGCCCGTCTCGAGCACGTAGGCGCGGTCGGCGATGGAGAGCGCCATGCGGGCGTTCTGCTCCACGAGCAGCACTGTGGTGCCCATGTCGTGCAGGCTCTTGATGATGTTGAAGATCTCCTGCACCAGGATGGGCGCCAGGCCCATGGAGGGCTCGTCGAGCATGAGCAGGCGCGGCTTGCTCATGAGCGCGCGACCCATGGCCAGCATCTGCTGCTCGCCGCCCGACAGGGTGCCGGCGCTCTGGCCCTCGCGCTCCTTGAGACGCGGGAAGCGGTCGAACACCATCTCGAGCGAGTCGGCGACCTCGGCCGAGTCCGTGCGCGTGAAGGCGCCCATCTCGAGGTTGTCGCGGACGCTCATCTGCAGGAACACGCGCCTGCCCTCGGGGCACAGCGCCATGCCGCGGCTCACGATCTTGTGCGGCGGGATGCCCAGCAGGCTCTCGCCCTCGAACTCGATCTTGCCCTCGCGGGGCTTCAGCAGGCCCGCGACCGTGTTGAGCGTCGTGGACTTGCCGGCGCCGTTCGCGCCGATGAGGGTGACGATCTCGCCCTCCTCGACGTCGAAGGAGATGCCCTTCACCGCGTGGATGGAGCCGTAGTAGACGTTGAGGTCCTCAACGTGAAGGATGCTCATGGGTTAGGCCTCCTCATCCTGCTTGCCGAGGTATGCCTCGATGACCTGCGGGTTGCTCTGGATCTGCTCGGGCGTGCCCTTGGCGATGATCTTGCCGAAGTTGAGCACCGCGATGCCCTCGCAGATGCCCATGACGAGGTCCATGTCGTGCTCGATGAGCATGACGGCGATGTGGAACTCGTCGCGGATCCTGCGGATGTTGTCCATGAGCTCGGCCGTCTCGGACGGGTTCATGCCGGCGGCCGGCTCGTCGAGCAGAAGCAGCTTGGGGTTCGTGGCCAGGGCGCGGACGATCTCGAGCCTGCGCTGGGCGCCGTAGGGCAGCGAGCCCGCCGTGTGGTTGGCATACACGCTCATGTCGAAGAAGTCGAGCAGCTCGAGGGCGCGCTCGTGCATCTGCTTCTCGGCCTTCCAGTACGAGGGCAGGCGCAGAATCGCGGGCGCCGTGTGCTCCTTGATCTGGTTGTGCAGGCCGATCTTGACGTTGTCCTCGACGGACAGCGACGAGAACAGACGGATGTTCTGGAAGGTGCGGGCCACGCCGGCACGGCTCGCAGCGGCGATGTCCATGCCCGCCGTGTCCTGGCCGTCGAGCATGACCATGCCGTGCGTGGGGTTGTAGACCTTGGTGAGCAGGTTGAACACCGTGGTCTTGCCCGCGCCGTTGGGGCCGATGAGACCGGCGATCTCGGTCTTGCCCACCGTGAAGTTGAAGTCGTCGACGGCCTTGAGTCCGCCAAACTCGATGCCCAGGTGGCGGCACTCGAGGACGGGGCGCTCGTTGACGTCGCGCTCGGGGACGATGGAGTCAGAGGGCAGGGGCACCATCTTGGTGCGCTCGCGACGCTCGGCCGCGTGGCGCTCGGTGGCGGTCATGTTACTCATCGGCCTCGCCGCCCTTCTCGGATGCGGGCTCCTCGATCTTCGCCGGACGCTTGAACTTGCCCTTGAGCGTCTCGACGAACTGACGGAGCGTGGGGTTGTTGGAGACGATCATCACGAGGATGAGGACCACGGCGTAGATGAGCATGCGCCAGTCGGCGATGGCACGCAGCATCTCGGGCAGGACCGTGAGGATGGCCGCGGAGATGACGGAGCCGCGGACGTTGCCCATGCCACCGAGAACCACGAAGACCAGCACGAGGATCGACGTGTTGAGGTCGAACTTCTTGGGGACGATCGAGCTGTAGCCCATGGCGTAGAAGCAGCCGGCGGCGCCAGCCAGGGCGGCGGCGACCACGAAGGCGACCATGCGGTACTTGGTGACGTTGATGCCCACGGACTCGGCCGCGATGCGGTTGTCACGCACGGACATGATGGCACGGCCCGTGCGGCTGTTCACGAGGTTGAGCACGACCGTCACCGTGATGAGCACGAGCACGATGCCAATGGCGAACGTCGACATCTTCGTGATGCCGGCGGCGCCCTGCGGGCCGTTGATGAGCAGCGACCCTCCCTGCATGCCGAGCGACTTGGCGTCGGTCAGGGAGAAGTGCAGGCCGTTGGCGTCCAGGCCCACGTAGAGGTTGTTGAGGATGTTCTTGATAATCTCGCCAAAGGCCAGCGTCACGATGGCGAGGTAGTCGCCGCGCAGGCGCATGACCGGGATGCCGATGAGGAATCCCGCGACGGCGGCCAGCACCGCGGCGATGAGCATCGCGATGACGTAGGCGAGAAGCCCGTTGCCCACGGCGCCGCCCACGACGGAGAACGCGACGACGCCCGAGAAGGCGCCCACGCTCATGAAGCCGGCGTGGCCCAGCGACAGCTCGCCGGAGATGCCCACGACGAGGTTGAGCGAGACGGCCATGCACACGTAGGCGCAGATGGGCACGAGCTGGCCGGAGAGCGAGTTCGTGAGGATGCCCGTGGCGTCGAGCACGGTCATGATCGCAAAGAAGCCAACGATGATGCCATAGGTGACGAGGTTCGACACCAGGCGCTTGCTCATGCGGCGAGGGGCCGCGGGAGTAGAGGTGGTCTTGTCTGCCATGTCACTACACCTTCTCCCTGACGGTCTTGCCGAGAAGGCCAGACGGCTTCACGAGCAGCACGACGATGAGCACCGCGAACACGATGGCGTCGGCGAGCTGGGTGCCCACATAGGCCTTGGCGAAGATCTCGATGACGCCGAGCACGAGACCGCCCACGAAGGCGCCGGGGATGGAGCCGATGCCACCGATGACGGCGGCCGTGAAGGCCTTGATGCCCGGCAGCGAGCCGGTCGTGGGGATGAGCGTGGGGTACGCGGAGCACATGAGCACGCCGGCGACGGCGGCCAGGCCGGAGCCGATGGCGAACGTGAGCGAGATCGTCGAGTTGACGTTGATGCCCATGAGCGTGGCGGCGCCGCGGTCCTCGGAGCAGGCGCGCGTGGCCTTGCCCATGCGGGTCTTGCTCGTGAACATCGTGAGGCACACCATGACCACGATGCCCGTGACCACCGTGACGATCGTGATGGCGCTCACCACGAGCTGGCCGCCGAACAGCGAGACGGACGGCAGGTTCACCACGGACGGGAACGACTTGGTGTCGGAGCCCCAGATGAGAAGCGCGGCGTTCTGCAGGAAGTAGCTCACGCCAATGGCGGTGATCAGGACGTCGAGCGAGGGAGCGTTGCGCAGCGGCTTGTAGGCCAGGCGCTCGATGACGATGCCCAGGACGGTGCAGGCCACGATGGACAGCACCACGCCGATGCCCGTGGGCAACCCCAGGTAGTTCACGGCACAGAAGCACACGTAGCCACCGACCATGATGATGTCGCCGTGGGCGAAGTTCAGCATCTTGGCGATGCCGTACACCATGGTGTAGCCCAGGGCGATGATCGCGTACACGCTACCGAGCGAGAGACCGTTGATGAGGTTCGTCAGAAAGCCCATGTCTTGCCGCCTCCTTTCCTTTCATGTTGCGAGAAACGCTCCGATAACCACTTGGAAGTGCCCTCGCAACCTTTCTCTCCTACCGACAAGCGGGGACCATCAAGCCGATGGCCCCCGCTCGCGTATTGATGTCTTATGGACGACGCATCGTGGCTACGTGCTGCGAAGGCACGGCGCCACGCACCTGCTGGCTAGTCCAGCGGCTGGTACACGCCGTCCTTGATGACCATGCCCTTGGGCTCCTTGGAGACCTCGCCGGTGTCCTTCCAGCTCATGTTCTCGCCGGTGAGGCCGGAGTAGGTGTAGCCATCGACGATGGCGGCCTTGAGCTTGTCGCAGATGTCGGAGGCGCTCATGTCCGGGGTGCAGCCCGTCTTCTCGAGCAGCTCCTTGATGACGTAGACGCAGTCGTAGGCGTCAGCGGCAAACTGAATGGGGTCGTCGCCGTAGGCGTCCTTGTAGGCCTTGGTGAAGGCAGAGGTCTTCTCGTCGGTGGCGGTGGCGACGAACGGGGTGAGGAGCATGAGGCCCTCGGCGAGCGAGGTTTCGAAGCCCTCCACCGTCAGGATGCCGTCCATGCCGTCGCAGCCGAAGAACTTGGGCGCGTAGCCCATGCCGTTGGCCTGCGTGAGGATGAGCGCGGCGGGCGTGTAGTAGATCGGCAGGAAGACGAGGTCGGCGCCGTTGTTCTTGGCGTCATTGAGCTGCACGGAGAAGTCCGTGGCGTTGTCGTCCGTGAACGTGGAGGTCGAGACGATCGAGAGGCCCTGGTTGGCGGCCTCGGCCTCGAACTTCTTGTAGATGCCCGTGGAGTAGGCGTCGGAGTTGTTGTAGATGACGGCGATCTTGGTGCCGAGCTGCTTCTTGGCAAGGTACTGAGCGGAGGCCGTGCCCTGGTTGGGGTCGGTGAAGCACATCTGGAAGACGTTGTCCTTGCGGGAGGTCGTCACGTTGCCGTCGGCGTCCGGCTGGCCGCCGATGACGTCGTTGGACGAGGCGGACGGCGTGAGCTCGAAGACGTTGTCGGAGTTGGTCTCGGCGGAGACGGCCACGCAGGGGTTGGTCGTGGTCGGGCCAACGAGGACCTGCAGGCCCCAGTCCTTGAGGTTGTTGTAGGCGTTGACGGACTTCTCGGAATCGTGCTCGTCATCCTGGCAGTTGTGCTCGAACTTGATCGAGCCGCCAGCGGCGTTGATCTCGTCGACGGCGAGCTGGGCGCCGTTCTTGGTGGCGTTGCCGTAGATGGCGGCGGCACCAGTCAGCGGGCCGATGTTGCCGAGCTTGAAGGTGGAACCGTCGCTGTTGCTGGAGCTACCGGCGCTCGAGGAGCCGGAGTTGCCGCAGGCGGCGAGACCAGCGACGCTTAGAATGCCCGTGGCACCAGACAGCTTCACGAAGTTCCTACGGGACATGCCAAAACGCTTGGACTCCATCTTTCATCCTCCTCGTGCGGGCCTTTAGCTATTGACGGTCACGCGTGGGGAAGGCCTACCCCGCTCGTGGTGGTTGAACACGATAGCGGCAAAAAGTTGAATTTGTCAGCACTTTTTCAACAGCTCGCCGTGTTTTAACCGCGCCGTAATAAACGTATCTGACGGCGAGCGGCCCCATATTTGGGCGAACGGTAAAGTCGCAGCGTGACGGGTCTGTGGCGGCCTCTGCGGCGCTGGTTTCAACGTTGGTGATACGGCTGCGGGGCGAGGTTGTTGCGGCCGTCTCGGCCACGCATCGGGGGGCGGGTCTGCTGACACGCGGCTCTGCTCGGCCACGTCGGCGCAAGCGAGGCTGATTAGTGTACACAAGTTGGCAAATTAACTGCTATCAAGGCTCAAATCGGCCTGTTTTGCCAACCTACGCTCACTAATCGAACGACCATGACCCTTCTTAAGCAAAAGCGCCGCGGGCTCAAAGCCCACGGCGCTCGAAGGACGGTATTTGGCTGTGGCTCGCCCCCAGCATTGGAGGCTGGCAGGGAAACGCCCTCCCCTAGTGGTGGAGCTTGGCGGTGAGGCGGCACACCATGCCGGTGAGGAAGTCGACCTCGCTCAGGCGCAGGGCCATCGCGACGCCAAAGGTCGCCAGGACCGAGACCGACCCCCCGCACACGAGAATGACGAGGGCGCGCCCCATGGTGATCGAGGTCTCGGCGCCACCAAGAAGCGAGCTCACCAGGGCGCCGCACAGCGCGCCCGCGATGCCCAGGCCCAGGGCGCGCAGGCAACTCTTGAAGAAGCCGGCGAACTCGAGGCCCTTAACCTCGTGGCGAAGCTGCACGATCGAGATCGCGTCGAGCATGACCATGTACACGAGGCTGCCGAGCGACACGGCGTGAATGCCAAGAACGGGCTCGGCCCAGATGGTGAAGGCCACCTGAGCCACCGACGCAACGACGTTGGTGATGGCAAACGGCAGCATCCGGCGCATCGACGAGAAGGTCTTCTGGAAGAAGGTCGAGAGGCCGTAGAAGGGCAGGCAGAGGGCCAGGCTCGCCAGGTAGTCCGCGGTAACCCAGGCGCTCTCGGCATCGAACTGGCCAATGCGCAGCAGGCTCATGAGCGGGTGCGAGAAGACGATGAGGTAGAGCATGAACGGAATGAGCACGAACATGATCTGGCCCATGCCCGAGCTCAGTTGCTTGGCGTAGCGGCGCAGGTCGCCCTTCGCGAACGACTCGCTCATCTCGGTGAACATGGCCACCGTGATGGGCACGGCAAAGATGGCGTAGGGCAGGGTGTACCACAGGCGGGCGTAGTAGGTAACCGAGCTGCCCTGCTCGGGCAGGGCCACGAGGGCCATCGACGTCATGACCGAGACGGTCGTGAAGGTGCAGAGCGTGGCGATGAGCGTAGGCGCGCCGAGCTTGACGGTGTCGAGCAGGGCGGGGTCATGGAGGTCGATCTTGAAGCTCAGGTGGACGCCGTGGCGGCGCAGGCTCGGCAGCTGCATGATGACCTGCACGAGCACGCCCAGGGGATTGCCCAGGGCAAGGGCGAGGAAGGCAAGCGACGGGTTGGCGTCCTTGAGCACCGCGAACAGCACGAACGAGCTAATCGTGATGACGTTGTTGAAGATGGGGGCGGCGTTGCTCCAGAAGTAGTCGCGCTCGGCGTTGAGCACGCCCGAGGCCACGCTCGACAGGCAGTAGAGCACGACCTCGATGGCAAAGAAGCGGAAGAGCGTCACGCCGTCTGCCATCTGGGACTGGTCGGTGCCGGCCGACTGCACCCAGATGAGGGGCGCGGCGAAGACGAGACAGAGCACGAAGCAGACGCCCAGGATCACGAGCAGGACCGACAGCAGGTTGGACACGTACTCGTTAGCGCCGCGGCGACCCTTGCGCTCACGAACGTCGAGGTAGACGGGCAGGAAGGCCGTGATGAGCATGCCGCCGATAACGAGCTCGTAGAGCTGGTTGGGCAGGTTGTTGGCCACCGTGTAGCAGCTCGAAAGCAGCGTGGTGCCCAGGGCGAAGGCCTGGCCCCAGGTGCGCACGAAGCCCGTGAGGCGGCTGATGATGACGAGCACGCTCATCATCGCGGCCGAGCGGCCCACGTTGGCGTCGGGTGCGGGGGCATCGGGCGCGGCATCGGCGGCGAGGCGCTCGGGCGTCTCGGCCGCAAGGTGCTCGGGCGCGTGGGGTGCGAGGTGCTCGGCGACGTCGGCGTCGTCGTGCTCGGGGGCTTCGGGCGTTAGATGATTGGCCATTAGGCGTCCTCTCGGCAGATGTCGGCAAGCGTGGCGCCGAGAAACGCGACGAGTGCCTCGGAGTTCACCTTGAGCGTGAGGCCCAGGCGACCGCCGGAGATGTAGATGTCATCGAAGAGCTGCGCCGTCTCGTCGATGAGGGTGGGAAAGGGCTTCTTCATGCCCACGGGCGAGCAGCCGCCGCGGACGTAGCCCGTGGTGGGCTCGAGGTCGCGCACGTGCATGAGGGAGAGCGACTTCTCGCCGGTGGCAGCGGCCGCCTTCTTGAGGTCGAGCTCGGCGCCCGAGGGCACGCAGCAGACGACGTGGCCGCCGTGCGGCGCCACGCAGACGAGGGTCTTGAAGCCCTGCCCGGGGTCATAGCCCAGCATGTTGGCAATCTGGACGCCCAGGTCGCGCACGCCCGAGGGGTCGGGCTCCTCGAACGCGATCGCCTCGAAGGCCACACCGGCGCGCTCGAGCTCGCGCATCGCGTTGGTCTTCTGAACCTTCTCCTTGCGGGCCACGCCGCACCTCCCTTGAGCTAGCAAAACGGGCCGCACGCGAGGCCACGCCCAACATGCGACCCATGAAGTCTACCCCACCGCGCAAGACCGCCGTGAAGGGTCTGTGGTGAGTGCCCGAACGCAAGCCAAGGACAGGTACGTTGGCGCGTGGGACGCCCGGCCGCAAGACGAGAGCTAGGCCACGCCACGCCTGGCCAAGCTCGCAAGATAACAAGGCCGAAAGGGGTTACCGTCCACCAGGCGCAAGCGTGCCAAAGGGCTCTGACCCCTTTGGCACGTCACGTGCCTATTCCTCAAGCGCTGGCTCGGGCACGGGGATGTTGGGCACCCATTCGCCCTCGCCGCTCTCGTCGAGCTTGCGCTGCAGCTCGCGGGTGTGCTCGAGCACCGGCGCCAGGAAGCGGCCCGTGTACGACTCGGGGCAGGCGGCCACTTGCTCGGGCGTGCCGGCGACCACCACGGTGCCGCCGCCGTCACCGCCCTCGGGGCCCATGTCGATGAGGCGGTCTGCCACCTTGATGACGTCGAGGTTGTGCTCGATGACCAAAACGGTGTTGCCGGCGTCCACGAGGCGCTGCAGGACGTCGAGCAGCTGGCGGACGTCCTCGAAGTGCAGGCCCGTCGTGGGCTCGTCCAGGATGTAGAACGTGCGGCCCGTCTGCTGTCGGTGCAGCTCCTTGGCGAGCTTCACGCGCTGGGCCTCGCCGCCCGAGAGCGTCGTGGCCGGCTGGCCCAGGCGGATGTAGCCCAGGCCCACGTCATAGAGTGTCTGGAGCTTCTTCTTGATGCGCGGGATGTTGGCGAAGAACTTGAGCGCCTCGGTCACGCTCATATCCAGCACCTGCGAGATGTTCTTGCCGTGGTAGGTGACCTCGAGCGTCTCGCGGTTGTAGCGCGCGCCGTGGCAGACCTCGCACGGGACGTAGACGTCGGGCAGGAAGTTCATCTCGATCTTGATCTGTCCGTCTCCCTTGCAGGCCTCGCAGCGGCCGCCCGAGACGTTGAAGCTGAAGCGACCGGGGCTGTAGCCGCGCGCGCGGCTCTCGGGCGTGCTCGCGAACAGGGCGCGCAGGTCGTCCCACAGGCCAATGTAGGTGGCGGGGTTTGAGCGCGGGGTGCGGCCGATGGGGCTCTGGTCGACGTCGATGACCTTGTCGATCTCATCGATGCCCACGATCTTCTTGTACTCGCCCACCGGGCGCTGCGAGCGCTGGATGGCGTTCGTGAGCGCGGGGGCGATCGTGTCGGTCACCAGCGAGCTCTTGCCCGAGCCCGACACGCCCGTCACCACGGTGAGCGTGCCGAACTCGATGCTCGCCGTGATGTTCTTGAGGTTGTTGTGCGTGGCCCCCGTAATCTTGAGGGCGCCGCGGCCGGGCTTGCGGCGCTTCTCGGGCAGGCGGATGAGGCGCTTGCCCGTGAGGTAGGCGCCCGTCGTGGACTCAGGGCACTCGCAGATCTGCGCCGGGGTTCCCGCGGCTACGACCTGGCCGCCGAGCTCGCCGGCGCCGGGTCCCATGTCGATCACGTAGTCCGCCGCGCGGATGGTGTCCTCGTCGTGCTCGACCACGATCACGGTGTTGCCTTGGTCCCTCAGGCGCTCGAGCGTGTGGATGAGACGGTCGTTGTCCCTCTGGTGCAGGCCGATCGAGGGCTCGTCCAGGATGTAGAGCACGCCCATGAGGCCGGCGCCAATCTGCGTGGCCAGGCGGATGCGCTGGGCCTCGCCGCCCGAGAGCGTGGCGGAGGCGCGGGCCAGCGTGAGGTAGTCGAGACCCACGTCGACCAGAAAGCGCAGGCGCTCGACGATCTCCTTGACGATGCGCCCGCCAATGAACTCCTGGCGCTCGGTGAGCGCAAGGCCCCGGAAGAACTCGAGCGACTCGCGACAGCTCATGCAGCAGACGTCGTAGATCGACTTGTCGCCCACCGTCACGGCCAGCATCTCGGGCTTGAGGCGCGCTCCGTGGCACGTGGGGCACGGCATCTCGTGGATGTACTTCTCCAGGCGGGCGCGCAGCTTGTCGTTGGTGGTCTCGCCGTACTTCTCGAACAGGATGGAGCGCACGCCGGCGTAGGTGGTGAGCCAGTGGGTGTCACGGCCGTCCACCGTGTGGTAGTCCACGCGGATCTTCGTGGCGCCCATGCCGTCGAGCAGCGCCGTGCGCACCTTCTTGGGCAGCTTCTTCCACGGGGTGTCCGGGCTCTCGCCAAAGTGGCGGCACACGGCGGCCAGGATCTGCGGGTAGTAGTTCGAGCGGCCAAAGAAGCTGCCGAACACGCCGTCTGCCACGGAGAGCTCGGGGTCCTCGATGAGGGCCTCGGCGTCCACGACGCGGCGGAATCCCAGGCCGTCACAGTCCGGGCAGGCGCCGTAGGGCGCGTTGAACGAGAAGTCTCGCGGCTGCGGGTCGTCCATGGAGTGGCCGTGCACGGGGCACGCCAGGGCAAGCGAGTACTGGAGCAGCTCGTCGGGCATGCGCTCGGGGTCATCGCGGTCTGCGAGCAAGAAGACGCCCACCTTGCCGGCCGCGAGGCGCGTGGCCGTCTCCACGGCCTCGGCGATGCGCCCCAGGCTCGTCTCGCGGATGACGATGCGGTCCACGACGACCTCGATGGTGTGCTTGAGCTTCTTGTCGAGCTTGATGTCCTCGTCGAGCTGGCGCACCTCGCCGTCCACGCGCACGCGGCTGAAGCCCTCGCCACGCAGGTCGTCGAAGAGCTTCGTGTACTCGCCCTTGCGGCCCACGACCACGGGCGCCAGCACGAGGGCGCGGCGTCCCTGGCCGGCGGCGAGGACCTTGTCTGCCACCTGGTCGGTGGTCTGGCGCTCGATGACCCGACCGCACTCGGGGCAGTGGGGCGTGCCCACGCGCGCGTAGAGCAGGCGCAGGTAGTCATAGATCTCGGTCACGGTGCCCACGGTGGAGCGCGGGTTCTTGCTCGTGGTCTTCTGGTCGATGGAGACGGCCGGCGACAGGCCGTCGATCGAGTCGAGGTCGGGCTTGTCCATCTGGCCCAGGAACTGGCGGGCGTAGCTCGAGAGGCTCTCCACGTAGCGGCGCTGGCCCTCGGCGTAGATGGTGTCGAACGCCAGGCTCGACTTGCCCGAGCCCGACAGGCCCGTGATGACGACGAGCTTGTCGCGAGGTATGGAGACGTCGACGTTGCGCAGGTTGTGCTCGCGCGCGCCGCGGATGACGATTGCGTCGGAGGCCATGGACCGCTCCCCTGTCGTGTGCTGTTCTCGGCCTCCCAGTTTAGAACATTCGTTCGAATGTTGCTAGGGCGCCGGCCAGGACCGTGCCAGCGGAACCCGTCCCCAATGGCGCGACTAGGCGCCGTACTCCTCGCGCAGGCGCCTCGTGAGGGCCATGTTCTCGGAGTAGTCGACGCGCACGACCACCACGCTGGGCGCGTCGTCGTGGGAGAAGGCGTCCTCGAGCGTGGGCACGAGCTCGTCGGCCGCGCTCACCTCGTAGCCGTGGCAGTGCATGGCCTCGGCATAGGCCTTGAAGTCGGGGTTGGAGAAGCTCACGCCAAACGTGTCGCCGAACTGCTCCTCCTCCTTCCAGCGGATGAGCCCGTAGTGCTCGTCCTCCCAGATGAGGACCACGATGGGCACGCCCTCGCGCACGGCCGTCTCGAGCTCCTGCGAGTTCATCATGAAGCCGCCGTCGCCCGTGACGGCCAGCACGCGGCGCTCGGGATGGACGAGCTTGGCGGCGATGGCGCCGGGCACCGAGAAGCCCATGGAGGCAAAGCCGTTCGAGATGAGGCAGGTGCGCGGCTCGTAGCAGGGGTAGTCTCGGCCGATCCAGATCTTGTGGGCGCCCACGTCGGAGACGAGGATGTCGGAGCGGCCGAGCACCGAGCGGACGTCTGCCAGGATGCGCGCGGGCTTCATGGGGTAGGCGTCGGAGGACGAGAGCTGCTCGAAGTCCTCGCGCAGGCGTTGGCCCACGGCGAGAAGGCCGTCGGGCTCGGGCTTGTCGTCGCGGCGGGCGGTGCGAAGGATCTGGTAGATGCTGTCGGAGATGTCGCCCGTGACCTCGACGTCGGGCTCGTAGAGCTGGTTGACGTCGGCCGGCAGCCCCGAGATGTTCACGATCTTCATCTTGTGGGTGTGCCACTTCTTGGGTGCGCACTCGATGAGGTCGTAGCCCACGCCGATGACGAGGTCTGCCTGGTCGAACGCGTCGATGATGTAGTCGTGCTGCGGGATGCCCACCACGCCCAGGCGCCAGGGGCTGTCCCAGGGGACGATGCCCTTGCCCATCATGGTCTGCACCACGGGGATGTGCAGGCGCTCGGACAGCGACCTCACGGCCTCAGCCGCGTTGGCGCGCACGGCGCCGGCACCCACCAGGAGCAGCGGATTTCTGGCCTCGGAGATGAGACGGGCCGCCTCGATGACGCTCGCGGGGTCGGCGTAGAGCGCGGGCGGCTGCTGGCGACGCATGGGGCGAGCCGTGCTGGGCATGTGCGCCACGTTCTTGGGCAGGTCGATGTGGGTGGAGCCGGGCTTGGGCGCCTCGGCGTACTTGAAGGCCAGGCGCGTGATCTCTGCCACGGTGTCGGGGCGCATGACGACCTTGCTGCGCTTCGTGATGGGCGAGAACATCGCCGAGAGGTCGAGGTACTGGTGGCTCGTGAGCTGCATGAGCTCGCTGGAGACCTGACCGGTGATGGCCACGAGCGGAGCTCCGTCGAGGAAGGCGTCGGCCACGCCCGTGACGAGGTTCGTGGCGCCCGGGCCAAGCGTGGCCAGGCACACGCCGGCGTGGTCCGTGAGGCGGCCGTAGACGTCTGCCATGAAGGCGGCGCCCTGCTCGTGGCGCGTGGGGATGAAGCGCACGCCCGCCTTCTTGAGCGCGAACATCAGGTCGAGGTTCTCCTCGCCCGGAATACCGAACACGATGCGCACGCCCTCGGCCTTGAGGCAGTCGACGAGCACCTCCGCCGTGGTCTTCTCAGTCGTTGCGTTCTCGGGCTTCTCGGCCATGTGAGCTCTCTCCCAGGTTCGCTGTCTGCTTTGTTCCGCCCGACAGTATGGGACGAGGCGGGCGCGGCGGGCCGAGCCGTTACCTATTCGTCACGCGCGCGAAACGTGCCATTGGGGACGGGTTCGTTTGGCACGGCGACGCCGGGCCCTGCCATTGGGACCCGTCCCCAATGGCAGGGCCCGTCCCCTTTGGCACGAAGCTAGTGGAGCAGCGGGTTGTCGAGGTGAAGCTCCGGGCGCGGGGCGCGGGTGGGCGGGAAGGCGGTCGGTGCGTTGGCGACCGGCTCGCGGGAGACGGGGCGCAGCTCCCATGCGCTTGCGACCTCGGCCGTTGCGTGGCCGGCGCGGGCACGGGCAAGGGCGGCCGAGAACACCGGGCCCACGATGTCGCAGCGCCATGCGCGCGCCACGACGTGCTCCCAGCCACCGTCACGGGCCAGCCACAGCTCGACGGGCTCGTCGAACCACAGCGCGTGCGCAAGGCCGGCGCCCAGGTCGCTTCGGTCCTCGGCAACCGAGACCACGAGCGTCTGGGCGGGCGCGAAAGGCGCCGCCACGCCAAGGTCGCCCGCCGTGGCCACGACGGCTCCGATTGCGTGCGAGCAAAGCGGCACGCGCACACGGGCAGTGCACGCCTCCCGCAGTGTGGCGCCCGCCTCGTCCACGGCAGGCGTGATCTCCTCGCGCGCGAGACCCTGCCACACGGCCAGGTCGCAGCGTTCGAGGTCTGAGTCGGGGTGGTTGCCGCACGCCTTGTAGTCATCCTCGAACGCCACGAGCCCGTGGCGGGCGCGCACGGCGTGGAACTCGCGGGCAAGGCGCACGTAGTAGTCGATCGCGGGCATGGGGCGCCACCCAAGCACGGAGCGGCGGTGCGGCCGCCAGATGACGGACAGGCACGTGACGCCACGCTCGGCAAACCACTCGCACGCCTCCACGTCGCGGGCCAGCGCGTCGTCCACGCTGGGCACGGCGCCCTCGCCCGCGAGCTCGGCGCCGCCCACGAGCTGCGTGTACACGTTGCCGCGCCCGAGCACGCCCACGGCCGCGGCCGTGCGGCGCAGCCACTCGTCGTAGCCCACGTGCGCCTGTTTGCCGGGGCAGAGACGGGCGAACTGCGCGGCGCCCCACACCTCGAGGTTGGGGCTGTACGACGTCACGCCCGTCTGCCCCACGATGCGCGCCAGAGCGTCCTCGCCGTAGGCGGGCGCCATGAGCTGGCAGGCAAAGCGGCCCGAGAAGCTCTCCCCCATGGCCCTGAGCGCGGCCACGTAGCGGTCCTGCTCGCGCGAGAAGGCCGGGGTGCCGTCCATGTCGGAGCCGCCGGAGATGTAGAGCTGCGAGTAGCGGCCGGGCTCGGCGAGCGCGGTGCGCACGACCTGGGAGATCTCGTCGCACGGCACCACGGGGTCGACGCCGCGACGCGTGAACAGCGCACAGAAGCGGCACTGCCTGCCCTCGCGCCAGAACTCGCAGCGCCGGTAGGCCGTGAGGATAAGCTTCTGGGCGCGGGCGTCTGCCAGGGCGTCGGCCGGGGTGCCGGCGCTCGTCGTGAAGTCGTAGAGCGCGGGGCGCGGCGTGAAGCCGATGACGTCCACGAGCCCCTCGCGGGCGTCGCCGGGCGCGTCGTCGCCGTCCACCGCGATCGGGCCCGCGGTCGGCTCGCGAAGCGTGAACTCGTCGAGCGCCTCGTCGTAGTCGATGACGTAGGGGTCCTCGTAGGTCTCGCCCCAGTTGATGTAGACGTAGGTGGCGTCACGCAACAGCACGCCGCCGGGCATGACGAGTCGGCGCTCGCGGCCCTGTGCGGTGCGTCCCGTGAACGCTATCTCGAACGGCTCGTCGCTCGCGAAGCGGTAGTCGGGGGCCTGCAGGCGCTCGAGGGCACGGCCCGACAGCCTCGCGCCGTGCCACACCATCGAAATCTTCAGCAGCACGAACGGCGACATGTCCGGGTACTCGGCGCACAGCCGGCGCCATTCCTGCGTCTTTGTCTCGCCCATGGCGATTCTCCTCTCAGCGGTGACACGGAGACAGTTGGGCCCCGTCCCCAAGTGTCACCGGATGATGATGAGGGCGGCGACGATCGCGGCGTTGAGGCCCACGGCAAACGCGAGGTCGCGGGCGCGCAGGGGCACCTCGAACGCGCAGCGTCGCTCGCGGCCGTCCTCGAAGCCGCGCGACTCCATGGCCATGGCCAGGCTCTCCGAGCGCTCGAGGGCGTGCGCCAGCATCGGCACCACGCGCCGGGGCGACAGCGCCCCCACGCGCACGCCGCGGGCACGGAGGGCCAGGCCCACCTCGCCGTACTCGTCGCGCACCACGGGGAAGAAGTGGTAGGCGGCCAGCACGCCGTAGGCGAACTTGGGCGGCAGGCGGAACTGCTGCATAAGGCTCATGACGAGCTCGAACGCGTCGCTCGTGAACGCGAAGGCCATGCCCAGGCCGCCGTAGGCGAGCACGCGGCTCGCAAGCTGGGCGGCCGTGGTCCAGTCGCTCGCGAACAGCGTGCGCTGTCCAAACATGTCGGCCTCCACCGCGGCCGAGGCGTTGCCGCCCGAGCCGTACATGAGGCCGGTGACGAACAGCGCGAGGGCCGTGAGCGCAAACGGCAGCATCGCCAGCGCCAGGCCCTTTCGGTTCGTGCCGGGCGAGGCGAGCGTGGCCACGAGCATGACCACGAACACGGCCAGGTTGACGGGCGTGTTAAACGTCACGGACAGGATGAGCGACGCCACGATGAGCGCGGCGAGCTTGCAGCCGGGGTTGAGGCTCCTCATGCGCGACCCCCCTCCCACGCGGGCTCCAGGCGACCCCGCGCGTACGTCTCGAACTCCTCGGCAGACAGTGGGCGAACGCCGCCGCCCTCCACGAGCAGCACCTGGTTGGCGATGGCGCGGGCAAGCACGAGGTCGTGCGTCGCCACGACGACGGTGAGGCCCGCCGCCACGCGCGCCATGAGCATGTCGAGCATGCGGCGCGTCGAGCGCTCGTCCTGCGCGTAGGTGGGCTCGTCGAGCAGAAGCACGCTCGCGTTGCCCGCAAGCATCGCGAGCATGGCGAGGCGCCGCTGCTGGCCCTGGCTTATCTCGTAGGGCGAGCGCTCGGAGAGGCCCGCAAGGCCGAACTCCTCGAGAAGCGCCGGCACGCGGGCCGCGAGGTCCTCCTCGGCCGCGCCCGGGTTTGCCGCGCGCAGCGTCACGAGCACCTCCTCGCCCACCGTGAGGGCAAGAAACTGCAGGCGCGGGTTCTGGAACACGAGACCCACGCTGCCCTCCACGGCAAGCTCGCCGCTTGTCTCGCACGCGCCGGCGATGGCGTGCAGAAGCGTCGACTTGCCGGCGCCGCACTCGCCCACCAGGGCGCACACGCTACCACGGGGAATGTCGAGGTCAACGCCTGCGAGCACGCGGGTGGCGCGGCGGCCCCGCCCGTAGCCCACGGACAGGCCGCGGGCGCGCGCGGCAGACGGCGCGTCCGCGGCCACGGAGACGGGCGCGTAGCCGGCCGCCCACTCCTCGTCCACGAACAGGCCCGCGGCGCGCATCTGCCCCTCGTGGGCCGCAAGGTCGGCCGGGGCGAACGACGCGGCGTCCAGGCTGCCCGAGGCGCGCATGAGCACGACGCGGCTCGCGAACGGCAGCCACCAGCCGGCACGGTGGTCCACGACGACGAGCGTCACGCCCAGCTCGGCGTTGAGGCGGCGCAGCTCGGCGGCCACCGAGGCGCACGACGCCGGATCGAGGTTGGCGAACGGCTCGTCGAGCACGAGCGTGCGGGCGCCGCAGGCAAGCGCCGTACACAGGGCGAGCTTCTGCTTCGTGCCACCGGAGAGCCGGCCGATGCGCTCGCCCGCGCGTCCCTCGAGCCCCACGAGGGAAAGGAGCTCGCGGCATCGAGCGCGCATGTCGCCCTCCCAGCCCACGTTCTCCAGCGCAAAGAGCACCTCGCGCTCGACCGTGTCCATGCAGAACTGGTTGTCTGGGTTCTGGAACAGGATCGAGACCTCGCGGCTGCGCTCGCGTGGGCCCATCTCGTCCACGGCGCGGCCGCCCGCGAGCACCTCACCGGAGGACTCGCCGGCGTATGCCGGGTACAGGCCCGCCAGGCACAGCGCCAGCGTGGACTTGCCGCTTCCCGAGGCCCCCATGACGAGGACGACCTCCCCCCGGCCAACGGTCAGGGAGAGGTCGGAGAACACCGGGTCCGCGTTCTCGCCATAGGAGAACGTGAGGGCGCGGGTCTCGAGGGCGGGCACGGACGTGGCGCGCGCGGTGCCGTTCTCGGCCATGCCGCCCTTCTCGGGCGCGGTGGCAGACAGGCGCTGTTCCTGCGCGCTAGGCACGGGCGCGGCCAAGCGCATAGCCCTTGAGCAGGCCGGTCTTGGCAAGGCCGTCGCCGATGGCCTTGGAGCCAAAGCCGCAGAACACCACGGAGCTCACGAGGCGCACGACGAAGAACAGCACGAGCACGGGCACCGAGATCAGGCCGTAGCCCGAGCGGATGAAGCTCCACACGAAGCTGATGATGGTGCAGAACAGCGAGGCGAGCAGCATGTCCTTCGTCTCGAAGCTCTTGTAGCGACCCAGGGCGAAGGCGAGCTCTGCGCCGGCGCCCTGCACGAGGCCGGTCACGATGACCATCGGGCCGTACATGTTGCCGAGCAGCACCTCGATGAGCGCGGCGATGACCTCGGACACGAGGGCCACGCCCGGGCGACGGATGATGTAGGCGGCAAGCGTGGAGACCATGAACCAGATGCCGAACACGATCTCGTTGCCCATGGGGCCGATGCCCATGGGCGTGAACGCGGCCACCATGGCCGCCGCGGCGTACACCGCGACGAGGTACACCACGCCGAACACGATGCACAGCATCGCGACGAAGATAATCTCCTGGAGCTTCCAGCCGCCCTTGGCGGAACCGTTCTCGTTGGCCATTCCTGTTTCTCCTCTCGAGGCGAAGGGCAGTTGCCCTCGCCATTGGCTATGGGTCCCCTACTCGACCGTGGGGCTGTTGACGTTGATCGTGAAGTGCAGCACGTAGTGGTGGACGCTCTCGGTGTCCTCCATGAGCTGGCAGACGTCGGTGAGGTAGGTGAAGACGTCCTTGATGGAGCCCTCGATGCGCGTGGCGTAGTGGATCGTGGTGGGGTTGAGGCCGCGCTCCTCGGCCATGCGCCAGACCTTGGCGATGTCGTCGATGTAGTCGCCCACGCCCATGGGGTACAGCGCCAGCTTGCACAGGCACGGCTGCGTGGCGGCCTCGACGATGGCGCGGTTGGGCGCCTCGCCCTCATAGGCGAGCATGGAGTCGCCAGAGACGTCGCCCGGGCAGCCCTTGGAGACCTGGCCCTCGATGGCCATGTGGACGCCCTCGGTCCAGGCGCTCGCGAACAGCGCGGCCACGGCGTCCATCACGTAGGGCAGCTTGCCTCGGTAGACCGTCGACAGCGCGTCCGTCTCGCTCCAGACGGCAGACGTGTCAACGCGCCCAAGGCCGCCGAGAATGACGTCGATGAAGTTGTCGCACATGGGATAGAGCGTGAAGCGGCAGCCGGAAATCGGCAGGTCGGTGCCGCGACCGGCCCAGGGAAGGTCGGGCCTGTTGCAGCCCTCGCAGCAAGTGTCGGACATGGTTTCCTCTCGTTCGTGCGCCCGGAGGAGCCGAGAGGAGAAGAGCCTGACGAGAAGGGAGAAGGGCGACGAGCGGCACGGCTCTGCCCAAAACAGCCGCAGAAGAGCGGCAAGCTTCCCTACGCTGGTCCTAACCAGGTCAGGTTCAAGGGGTTGGAAATCCTCTCAGCTCTTTCGAGCACCCCCAGCTAACGGTTTGGCATTATAGGCAGCCGGACGCGCGCGTCAAGCTCTTCTCGGCACAAGGCCGTGTCCAGCGCGGCGGCAGTTGTCCCGGCACCGTTGTCACCGCGCGTGCGCAAACGTTTACGTTTTGCCGGGCCGCGCTTGTGCAACACTAGGGGCATCGCAGGCGCACGGGGGCGTGCGCCCCAACAGGAGGGACAGACATGTTCAGATTCGGCCTGCTCACGAGCGGCGGCGACTGCCAGGCGCTCAACGCAACCATGCGCGGCATCGCCAAGACCATCTACCGCAACGCGCAAGACAAGGTCGAGGCGTATGGCTTCGAGGACGGCTACCAGGGTCTCATCTACGGCCGCTACCGCAAGATGGAGTGGGGCGACTTCTCGGGCCTGCTCACGCTGGGCGGCACGATCCTGGGCACGAGCCGCACGCCGTTCAAGCTGCTCGACACGCCCGAGGCAGACGGCGTGGACAAGGTCCCCGCCATGGTCAAGACCTACCGCAAGCTCAAGCTCGACTGCCTGTTCGTGCTGGGCGGCAACGGCTCCACCAAGACGGCGAACCGCCTGCGCGAGGAGGGCCTCAACGTCATCGCGCTGCCCAAGACGATCGACAACGACACGTGGGGCACCGACATGACGTTCGGCTTCCCGAGCGCCGTCGACATCGCCACGAAGTGCATCGACGACCTGCACACCACGGCCAACAGTCACCGTCGCGTCTTCGTGGTGGAGATCATGGGCCACAAGGTGGGCTGGATCCCGCTGTACGCGGGCATCGCCGGCGGGGCCGACGTCATCCTCATCCCCGAGATCCCCTATGACATGGACAAGGTCGTCGAGACCATCAAGCGCCGCGACGAGGCGGGCGGGCGCTTCTCGATCGTCGTGGTGGCAGAGGGCGCCATCTCCAAGGAGGAGGCGGCCATGAAGAAGAAGGACTACAAGAAGAAGGTGGCCGCGCGAGTGCAGCCCTCCGTGGCCTACGACATCGCCGGCGAGATCGCCAAGCGCATCGACCACGAGATTCGTGTGGCGGTGCCCGGCCACACGCAGCGCGGCGGCGAGCCGAGTGCGCAGGACCGCATCTTTGCCACCCAGTGCGGCGTCGAGGCCGCTCGTGGCGCGCTGGCCGGCGAGTTTGGCTACATGATCGCCCAGCGTGACGGCCACATGACCCGCATCCCGCTCGAGCAGGTCGCCGGCAAGCTCAAGTACGTGGACCCCAACGGCGAGCTCGTCCAGGAGGCAAAGCTTCTGGGCATCTCCTTCGGCGACGAATAGGCCGAGAAGGACGGCGAGTCCAGTCAGCCAGTTGATTGAGGCATGTCCAACGCTTTTGATAGCCCGCAATGACAGCACAGGCGCTGTCGTCGCGGGCTATTTTTGTTGGCAATCACCGTTCGCCGGTTCGCGTTTATCATTCGCCGGGATAGAACATAATTTAAGAGACTATTTACTATCCTTTAAATAATTTAAAAATAGCGGATATGAAAGGAGGAATCGTCAGCTCTTCCGGCTTAGTTACAGAAAGGACAGATATGAAGCCCGCAATTCGCACGTTAGTAATCACGTGTCTCACAGCCGCCCTTCTCTGCCCAATTCAGGCTCTAGCTGTTGAGCTCAATCCCGCAAACCAAGTTTCAGCAGACGAATACATCGAAGCCGTTATGGAAGAGTATGGAAAATACGGCATTACGATGCGAGTTATCGACGACTCGAACAAACTAGATTCTCCCATCTTGAGAGAAACTCTTGAAACGGAGCTGTCAGAAATCAGAGCCCAGTGCGCTGCTCACGCAACGGAGTCTCGAAGCGAGCTTGTCCCTTCAAATGCATCGGCTTCCCCACTGGCGATGTATAGCGATAAGACTTTTACTGGGACAGTCCAGCCAACCGCCCTTCCAGGAGTCGCGACGGCAACAATCGTTTGCCAGGTTAAGGCAACACTCAACATCCAGGCAGGAACTCTAGTATCAATTAACAGTTCTTCGAGCTACTGCTCGCTTGGTACCAATTTATCTTCATGGCAGCAAACGTCCCTTACAACGAGCAGGACAAAGCTCGGGAGCAGGGACGCAATTAAAGCCCACCTCGTTGGGTACGCCCGCTTTAGTTACACTCACCCACAGACGGGGTTCAATGTCAGCTCAAGCGTACCCGTCGATAACTATTTCACCTGGGCGGCCATCTAACGGATGAAATAACTGAATGAAGCAGGGAGGCGACCATGACCGAGACGGCCGTGCAGTTCATTTGGTTCATCGTTATCACGCTGGCCGCAACGCTGCTGCAGATCGCTCTGTTCCTGGGTGTCGTTGCCCTGGTTGTCCTCATCGTCAAAAAGCTGTGGAAGTAGCGGTGGCGTACAGGACCGCCCAACCAAAAGCGCCCCGCCTCGACCGTTGTCGAGGCGGGGCGCTCGCATGTGACAGCGTCAAATGCCGGCGTTACGCCAGCATGGCGCCATCGGCACCGTCGATGCGGACGTCAGCGTCGTAGAACGCCCGCACGGCCGCAATCGCCAGGGCCACGTCGCGAGTGCCACCCGTCTCGTAGCTCGAGTGCATGGCCAGCTGCGGCAGACCCACGTCAACGGCATGCATGCTGACCTGCGTGTTCGACAGGTTGCCCAGCGTCGAGCCACCCGCCATGTCGCTGCGATTGGCAAACGCCTGCACCGGCACGCCGCCGTCGGCGCACACGGCCTGGAACACGGCGCGGCTGAAGGCGTCCGTGCAGTACTTCTGGTTCGCGGCCTCCTTCACCACGAGACCGCCGTTGAGGCGGCAGCGGTTGGCAGCATCGTACTTGCCAGCCTGGTTGGGGTGCACGGCGTGCGCGTTGTCGCAGCTCACGAGCATCGACTTGGCGATGGCCTGGTGCAGCTCGTCGGTGGTGTGGCCAAGGGCGGCGTTCAGGCGGCAGAGCGTATCGGCAAGCACGGTGGACATGGCGCCCTGCTTGGTGTTCGAGCCAACCTCCTCGTTGTCGAAGCAGCAGTAGACGCTCACGTCGCGCTCGTTGTCGCTGGCGATGAACGCCTTGAGCGACGTGAACGCGCAGGCGAGGTCATCGAGCTTGGGCGAGGAGACGAACTCGCTGGCAGCGCCCCACACGCAGGCGCGCTGGCGGTTCACGAGGAACAGGTCGCGGGCCACGATCTGCTCGGGCTCGATGCCGAGGTGCTCGGCCACGAGCGCATCGACCGTGCCGGCCGTGCAGTCGCCGGCGGACATGATGGGGCACAGGTCGCTCGCGCGGTTGGGCGAAAACTTCTCGTTCACCGAGCGGTCGAGGTGGATGGGCAGGCTCGGGATCATCGCGACGTCACGATCGAGTGACACGAGGCGGCTCTCGATGCGCGAGCCTTCGCGCACCAGCACGCGGCCGGCGAGCGACAGGGGCTTGTCGAACCACGTGTAGTCGATCATGCCGCCGTAGGCCTCGGTGTCCAGGCGCAGGTAGGACTCGGGGCCCTCCATCTCGGCAGCGTTCTTGAGCTTGAACGTGGGCGAGTCGGAGTGCGAGGCGGCGAGCTGGAAGTGGTAGCTCGAGCCCTCCTCGCCCAGGCGCGCGCCCACCTTCCAGGCGATGACGGTGGAGTTGTTGCGGCACGTGTAGTAGCTGCCGCCCGCGCGGACGTCCCACGCGCCCGTCTCGGGCAGATAGGTGAAGCCGGCCTCGTCCAGGTAGGAGCGGATGGTGGCGGCGGAGTGGAACATGCTCGGGCTCTTCTGGATGAAGCTCACGAGCTCCTCGGCGAGCGCGACGTCGCCGGCGGTGGTCTTGGCTGCGATGCCCATGGGGTATCCCTTCTGACGCATGGTTGCTCGACAAAGTCTAGCACCCGCCCGGCGCGAACAGGGAACGCAGCGCGTTCGCGCGCGACGTTCGCGCGCGACGCCCGCCCGCGCGCGTACAATACGGCCGAGAATAACGCCCGAGAGGAGAGTCGCATGACCGCAAGCAGTCCCAACGTCCTCGTCATCCTGCCCCTGAACGACGCGCAGCGCGCCCGTCTCGAGGCCGGCGCGCCAAGCGCCCACTACACGTATGTGGCGGCCAAGCCCGGCGCGATGCTGGGCGAGCCCTCGGCCGAGCAGGTAGCCGGCGCCGACGTCATCGTGGGCAACGTCGACCCCAAGCTGCTGGCTGGGGCCGGCGCGCTCAGGCTGCTGCAGCTCAACTCTGCCGGCTATGACAACTATCTCGCCGCCGGGACCGTCCCCGCAAGCGCCGCGCTTGCCTGCGCCACCGGCGCGTACGGCCAGGCCGTCTCCGAGCACCTCTTTGCCATGCTGCTCGCGATGCTCAAGCGCCTGCCCGGCTACCACGAGCTCCAGCGCTCCCACGAGTGGGGCGACCTTGGCCCGGTGTGCACGCTTGCCGGCGCCAACGTTCTCGTGCTGGGCACGGGCGACATCGGCAGCCACTTCGCGCGCCTCTGCGCGGCAATGGGCGCCCGCGTGACGGGTGCCAACCGCCACGGTGGCGAGGCTCCGGCGGGCTTCGAGCGCATGGTCACCATGGATGAGCTGCCGCAGGCCCTTGGCCAGGCAGACGTCGTGGCGTCGTTCGTGCCGAGCACGGCCGAGACCCGCGGCCTGGCAGACGCCCGCTTCTTCTCGGCCATGCGCGAGGGCTCGTACTTTGTGAACGGCGGGCGCGGCGACCTCGTCGTGGACCGCGACCTCGTGGCGGCGCTTGAGGGTAGGCATCTCGCGGGCGCGGCGCTCGACGTCACGGCCCCCGAGCCGCTACCGACTGATCACCCCTATTGGGATGCCCCGAACCTGCTGCTCACGCCGCACGTTTCTGGCGGGTTCCACCTCCCGGTGGTGCTCGACAACATCGCGGGAATCGCCGCCGAGAACCTCGCGCACCTCACGGCCAGCGAGCCGATTCGCAACGAGGTCAGGCACTAGAGCCGCCCCAATCCCACAAGAACCTCGATTCAGCTCGGGGCCAAGGCCGTTCCGCCTTGGCCCCGAGCCATCTACCGAGCGTGAGCTACTATTTGTGGTCATGATTTTCGTTTGGGAACGACCTTCACCGTATTTAGCGGACATACTCGCCGTCGGATGCGACAAAAACGCGAGGTCGGTGGGCCATCCCCCAGAGGCACATTCCCAGCCTGGCAGCCAATTTCGACCTCAACTCGTTCCCAAACGCAAATTGCGACCAATTGTCGCGGAATTTCCCCGCTAGATCGCTTGCCGGATCGCCGCGCAGCCCCCCCCTACTTGCGACCAAACAGCTCGCGGGCGCGGTCGCGCAGGCCCGATCGCGTGATGGCGCCCTCGTAGCGCTCGATGCGCATGCGCGGGAACGCGTTGAAGAAGCGCAGGTCGCGCTTGCCCAGGCGCACGACGGCCGCCTCGGCAGCGCGCTCGAGCCACTCGGGACGCGACGGCCTCCTCAGCCCGCGTGCCCGCGCCGCCGCGCTGCGCATCACGTTCGTGGCCGAACCAAGGCCCGCGGCGGCCACGCGCGGGTCAAGCCTGCTCACGAGCTCGCTCGCGGCGTCGCGCGTGCGCTCGTAAGCCTCGGCGGCGCCCTCGACCACGGAGTCCGGAAGCCGCTCGAGCATGCGGTCGGACGCCTCGCCGAGCGACTCGTCGAGCCTGATCGAGATCTCGGTGCGCAGCGACTCGAGCTGCGCGGACAGACGCCGCCAGCTCGCCATCGCAAACACGAGGTCAAGCGCGAGGACCACGCCCAGAAGCATCGCCACCACCTCGAGCACAACCGCCGGCAGCGCCGAGAGCCCCGCGAGAAGCGCAGGCTGCGTCACGCGACACACGAGCGTGGCGCCCGCGCCAAACATGAGGAACCCGTACAGGCACACGCGCCCGTGGATGTTGAGCGGCTTGTCGTCGTAGTTCCAAAAGCGCGCGCCGCACGTCTTCTCGAGCGCCACGCCCACAACGTACTCGAGCGCGCAGCATGCCAGCCCCGAGACGAGAAACTGCGCCACGGGGTTCTCGACCCCGCGCAGGAACAGCCAGCAGAACAGGCACCCTACGCCGTAGATGGGGCAGATCGGCCCTAGCAGAAAGCCGCTGTTGGAGAAGCGCCCCTGGTTCATCATCGAGCAGACGGTGGACTCCCACAGCCACCCGCCAAAGCCATAGACGAGAAACGACAGGAACAGCCCCGAGAGCGGGGCCTGCGGCACGGACGCGGCAACGAGCGCGGGCACGTCGGCGGGCATCATCGGCTTCCCTCCCCCTTGCGGTCAGCCGCAGAGGCGCGCCGACCGATCAGGCGAGACAGCGCTGCCACACGCGGCTCGACGGTCTCGCGCAGGGCGCACACCTTGTCGGCGCAGCACACGATCCACGCCTCGCGGCATGTGGGAGGCACGGGCACGAGCGGGAACATGTGCCTCACGATGACGTTCTTCTCGCGCGGGGTAAGCGCAAAGTCATGGCTCGCGTTCGCAAGCGCAAAGAACGGGTGACGAAAGCCGTGGAGGCGATGGCTTGGGTCGGGGTCATGCCAGTCGTAGAGGAAGTAGTCGTGCAGAAGGGCCCCGCGCACGAGCGAGGAGCGGTCCACGCGCACGCCCAGGCGCGCGAGGGCGTCTGCCATGCGGCAGCTCTGCCGCGCCACCGACACGACGTGGTCGTAGACGCTCACGTCACCGTGCTGGATGAAGGCCCGGCACTCGCCAAGCCTGCCGCCGCGCTCGAGCCGTGCGGCCTGTGCCGCGACCTCTTCCGTGACCCCCATGGTCTCCCCTCGTCTTCTCGCCCCTAAGCCTACCAGCCCAGGCCCCGCCCCAATGGGGTCAGACCCCTTTGGGACGCTCCGTTGGGACCGCACCGCCCGCCTCGCGCGTCCGTTAAACCGCCCGTCTCGCGCGCCGACACAGGCCGCTCACCACTTTTGTCCCCAAATGTGCAAAGCTATATGTTTGCAAACGCGAGATGCCAGGGCGAGCAAGGAGGGTGCATGTATCTCGAGCACATCGAGTCACCTGCGGACGTGAGGGCGCTTCCCGCCTCCGCCATGCCGACGCTGTGCGCAGAGATCCGCGACGCCATCATCGCGAGTTCGGCCAAGGTGGGCGGCCACGTGGGCCCCAACCTGGGCATCGTCGAGCTCACGGTGGCGCTCCACCGCGTGTTCAGCTCCCCCACCGACAAGCTCGTCTTCGACGTCTCGCACCAGACGTACGCCCACAAGATGCTCACGGGCCGCGCCTGGAACTACCTCGACCCGACGCGCATGGGCACGCTCTCGGGCTTCGCGAGCCCCGTCGAGAGCGAGCACGACCACTTCTCCATGGGTCACACGTCCACGTCCGTGAGCCTCGCCTGCGGCCTGGCCCGTGCGCGCGACCTCGCGGGCGACACGTATGACGTTGTGGCCGTGATCGGCGACGGGTCGCTGTCGGGCGGGCTGGCCTTCGAGGGCCTCGACGACGCCGCGCGCCTCGCCACGAACCTCATCATCGTCGTGAACGACAACGAGTGGTCCATATCCGAGAACCAGGGCGGGCTGTACGCCGCGCTCGCGCGCCTGCGCGAGACGGGCGACACGGCAGCCGACAACCCGTTCCGCGCGCTGGGGCTGGGCTACGCCTACGTCGAGGACGGCAACGACGAGCAGGCCGTCGAGGCGGCGCTCGCGCGTCTACGTGGCTGCGCGCGCCCGACCGTTCTGCACGTCCACACGCACAAGGGGCTGGGCTTTGCCCCGGCCGAGGCAGACGAGGAGAGCTGGCACCACGTGGGGCCGTTCGACCCCACCACGGGCGAGAAGCTCGGCGGCGGTCGTGCGAGCGGGGGCATTGTTGCCACCAAGCCTGAGACCTACGCGGACATCACGGGCGAGCACCTGCTGGCTCGCATGGCATCTGACCAGCGACTTATTGCCATTTCGAGCGCCACGCCCTACATGATGGGCTTCACGGCGCCGCGCCGTGCGGCGGCCGGGCGCCAGTTCGTGGACGTCGGCATCGCCGAGGAACACGCCGTGACGCTGGCCGCCGGCCTTGCCGTGGGCGGCGTGCACCCGGTCTACGGCGTGTACGGGACGTTTCTGCAGCGCGCCTACGACCAGATCTGGCACGACGTGTGCCTGAACGCAGCACCCGCCACCATCCTCGTGTTCGGCTCGAGCGCGTTTGGCACAACCGATGCCACTCACCTGGGCTTTTATGACATCGCGATGCTCGGCGACATGCCGGGCCTCACCTACCTCGCGCCCACGTGCCGCGAGGAATACCTCTCCATGCTCGACTGGGCGTGCAGCTACGAGGGCGGCCCCGTGGCCATTCGCGTGCCCGGCGCGGGCGTCGTGTCTCGCCCGGGCGTCGCACTGCCGGCAGACGGCTTCGCAAGCGGGCTGCCCGAGATAGTGCGCAAGGGAGCCGGCGAGGTGGCCATTCTCGCGCTAGGGGCCACGCTGCCACTGGGCCAGCGCGTCTGCGAGCGCCTGGCCGAGAAGGGCGTGGACGCCATGCTCGTGAACCCGCGCTATGCCTGCGGCGTCGACCGCGACTGGGTGCAGGGGCTCGCTGCGAGCTTCCGCGTGGTCGTGACGCTCGAGGACGGCGTGCGCGACGGCGGCTTTGGCAGCCGCGTCGCCTGCATCCTGGGCCCCACGGGCGTGCGCGTGCGCTGCTTTGGCCTCACCCACGGCTTCCCCGACCGCTACGAGCCGGCGGAGCTTCTCGAGGCCTGCGGCATGACCGAGGAAAACGTCACGGCCGAGACCCTCGCGCTGCTCGAGCGCTAGCGCGACGTTTTTACATGCGCCCGCCACCCACCCGCAAGCGGATGGCGGGCGCTTCCGTGTCGAGCCTCCCGGACCTCGCAATTCACCGTCTGGTTTTGACGTAGTTCTCGGCACCCGAAGCGCAAAAGTGCGTCAAAACCAGACGGCGAATTCATCGGATGCCCCTCCTTCCCCGGTTATCGCCATTACGTGAACGTTCACCCAATCAATAGTGAACGTTCACCTCACGCGCGATACACTCCGTCTCGTATCAGCTACGAACGGAGGACCCATGCAAAACAACGGCACCGTCCTCGCCTTTGGCGAGATCATGATGAGGCTCTCGCCAAAGGACCACCTGCGCATCGAGCAGGCTGGCGAGTTTGACGTCCGCTACGGCGGCGCCGAGGCAAACACGGCCGTCTCGCTCGCCGTCCAGGGCGACGCATCCGCCTTCGTCTCGGTGGTGCCGCCCAACCGCCTGGGAGACTGCGCGCTACGCTCCATCTCCCAGTGGGGCGTCGACACCTCCCGCGTCATCCGCGAGGGCGACCGCCTGGGAAGCTACGTCTTTGAGCCCGGCGCCTCCCAGCGCGGCAACGGCTGCGTCTACGACCGCAAGTACTCCGCCGTGAGCCTCGCGCCACGCGAGACCTACGACTGGGACGCCATCCTGAACGGCGTCGACGCGTTCTACTTCTCCGGCGTGACGCCCGCCGTCTCGCCCGAGCTCGCCGCCGCCTGTGCAGACGCCCTCGCCACCTGCCGCGCCCGCGGCATCACCACCATCTGCGACCTCAACTACCGAGGCAAGCTCTGGACCCCCGAGCAGGCCCAGAACACCATGCGCGGTCTGCTCCCCCTCGTTGACGTCTGCGTGGCCAACGACGAGGACGCGCCAGCAGCCCTCGGCATGACGTGCGTCTCGGGCTCGCTCTCTCACGGCATCGAGGAGCGCGACTCCTACGTCGAGATGGCACGCCAAATCTGCGCCGAGTACGACTGCAAGACCGTGGCATCGGTGGTGCGCAACGTCCAGTGCGTCGAGCGCTCCCAGTGGATGGGCGCGCTGTACGACGCAGCCACGGATGCCCACTGGTTCTCCCCCGTCCACGACGTCCACGTGCTCGAGGGCGTCGGCGCGGGCGACGCGTTCAACGCGGGCCTCATCCACGCGCTTCGCCACGGCTTCGATCCCCAGCACGTCATCGACTACGCCATCGCCGCGAGCGTCCTCAAGCTCAGCATCCGCGGCGACGCCAACCTCGTCACGCCGCAGGAGATCGAGAAGGTCGCCGCATCGAGCGGCGGCGCGCGCGTCGAGCGTTAGCCCACTCACAGACACAAGGCAAACGAAAGGAACGCCATGTACGAGAAGTTCTACGAGCGCCTCGAGGAGCTCGGAATCGTCCCCGTCGTCGTGCTCGAGAAGGTCGAGGACGCCGCCCCCATGGCCCACGCCCTCATGCACGCTGGCATGGAGAGCGCCGAGGTGACGTTCCGCACCGCATGTGCCGCCGAGTGCATCGCCGCCATGCGCGCCGCCGAGCCCGACATGTGCGTGGGCGCCGGAACCGTCCTCGACAACGACCAGGTAGATCGCGCCATCGCCGCCGGCGCCCAGTTCATCGTCTCCCCCGGCTACTCCGAGGACGTCGTAGCCCACTGCATCGAGCTGGACGTCCCCGTGCTGCCTGGCTGCGTGACGCCCAGCGACATCACGGCAGCCATTGAGCATGGTCTGCACGTCACGAAGTTCTTCCCCGCAGCGCAGTACGGCGGCCTTTCCACCATCAAGGCCCTTGCCGCCCCGTTCGTGGGACACCGCTTCATGCCCACGGGCGGCGTCTCCACGGCCAACGTCGAGGAGTACCTGTCGTGTCCCTCGATCGCGGCGTGCGGCGGCACCTGGATGGTGAAGCCCGCCCTGTTCGCCGATGGCGACTTTTCGCGCGTCGAGGCGGCCGCCCGAGAGGCCATGGACGTGGTCCGCAAGGTCCGCGGCTAGCCCCGGGGCAGGCGCGACATACCCACCACCAAGGGAGGAAACAATGGGAAACGTGCTCGACAGCTTTAGGCTCGACGGGAAGGTCGCCCTGGTAACGGGCGCAACGTACGGCATCGGCATGGCCATCGCCGAGGCGTTCGGCCAGGCGGGCGCACGCATCGCGTTCAACGCCCGCCACGCCGACAAGGTGGCCCAGGCAGAGGAGCACTACCACTCGCTGGGCCTGGACGCCCACGGCTACGTGGCAGACGTCACGGACGAGGCGCAGGTCGCCGAGCTTGTCGCCAACATTAAGGCAGACTTTGGCACCGCACCCGACATCCTCGTGAACAACGCGGGCATCATCAAGCGCGTCCCCATGCTCGAGACGAGCGTCGAGGAGTTCCGCGAGGTCATCGACATCGACCTGAACGCCCCGTTCATCGTCTCGAAGGCCTGCATTCCGGCCATGATCGAGAAGGGCCACGGCAAGATCATCAACATCTGCTCCATGATGAGCGAGCTCGGGCGCGAGACGGTCAGCGCCTACGCCTCTGCCAAGGGCGGCCTCAAGATGCTCACGAGAAACATCTGTTCGGAGTTTGGCGAGGCCAACATCCAGTGCAACGGCATTGGCCCGGGTTACATCGCCACGCCCCAGACCGCGCCGCTGCGCGAGAGGCAGGCAGACGGCAGCCGTCACCCGTTCGACCAGTTCATCATCTCCAAGACGCCGGCCGCTCGTTGGGGCACGCCCGAGGACCTTATGGGACCCGCGGTGTTCCTCGCCTCCGACGCCTCAAACTTCGTCAACGGCCATATCCTCTACGTTGATGGCGGCATCCTCGCCTACATCGGCAAGCAGCCGTAAGGCGCCCGCCGCATCGATTCGCCCATGCGTTCGCCGTCTGGTTTCGACGCATTTCTCGGCCCCAGAGGTCGAGAAATGCGCACGAACCAGACGGCGTTTCGTTTGGACGGGGCGTGCCTCACGCCACGAGCGTCGTGGCGAGCACCTTCCAGCCACAAAGCTCGCACAGGCGCTCATCAACGACGGTCATCGGAACGCCAAGAACCAGTGGCGCGTCCGCCACGAGAGGAACGCCATCGACGAGCTCGGGCGCAGCACCAGGACGCACGCCATATGCCCGCAGCGTGCGCACGAGGCACGCGTCGTCGAGCACCTCGCCGTACGAGAAGCGCGCCACGCGCACGCCGGCCGCGGTAAGGCGAGCCTCCCGCCGACGCTCGCGAAGCAGCGTCGCCGAGAAGCTCCGGCCGTCCGTGAACGCCGGATCACGATACTTCTGCGCGCCATCGAGCTCCACGCCCACGGCTCCACGGCGAGCAAGCCAGCCGGCATCAAGGCGAAACGACGCGTGCGGCTCCAAAGGATCGGCAACGCAGATCTGCATGTGGGGCGGCGTGAAGCCCAGCCGCAAGAGCTGAGCGCGCAGTATCGACTCGCCGCCGTTCTCGCACCGCGAAGTCGCAAGCGCGGCCACGCGACAAGCACGCGAAACCCCGCGATGACATGAGAAATGCGAGCTCAAAACTCGTGTCAGCCCACGGCGCGTCAAGCCTGTCCTTCTCAGTGTGGAATCGGCGATGGCAAGCGCGCGGGAGAACTCCAGGTCGCGCATGCAATCGAACGCCGTCCTCTCAAGCGACGTCACGCGAACGCCGCCAACGAGCGTGACCCCGGGGGTCCTCGATCCTGTGAGACCTGAGCCACGCGGACGCGGCGGGCCGATTCTGCGAGCATCCCACCACGTGAATCTCGCAAAGGTCGCCGTGCGAGACGGCCAGGCCGTGGAGCAGTGCCGCCGTGGTGCCGCAGAAGACCCAGTTGGGGTGCTGCGCCGCAAGGCCACGCACGAGCGCGAGCGTCCGCTCCGTGGCGCCAAGCGAGTTCCACCAGCCGGCACGAACGTACAGCCCGGCAGACGGGGAATGAAGCCGCCAGACGGTCGCCCTCCTCCGCAGCGCCTCCCTAAGCGCGCGCTCCCTGGGCGCAAGGCATGCGCCCGCCCGTTGCGCGTCGTCAAGCGCCCGACGCACCCTCTCGTCCACTGCCCTGCCCATCTCGCCCCCCAATCGGCAAACTGCGCGTAGGGGCACTGTACCCACGAGGCGCAAAAACCAGCGGACGACTTCCGCAAGTGGCGCGCACAAGAAACGCCGTCTGGTTTGAACGCATTTCCAGCCCCCAGAGGCCGAGAACTGCGCAGAAACCAGACGGCAGGTCACTCGTCGAGGGCGTCTACAGGCAGACGCCGTCCTTCCAGATGCTGATCTCGTGGCAGCCGCGGCGCTCGGCGCTCGTGCGCCTGCCCGACGCCACGTCGAGCACGAGACACCACAGGTCGTCGGCCGCCTCGTCGAGCGTGCGCTCGCCGGTTGCCACCACGCCGGCGTTGAAGTCCATCCAGCCCGGCTTGCGCTCGGCCAGCCTCGAGTTCGTGAACACCTTGAGCGTGGGCGCCGGCGCCCCAAAGGGCGTGCCGCGGCCCGTCGAGAACAGCACCATGTGGCAGCCAGCCGCCGTGAGCGCCGTCGTGGACACCATGTCGTTGCCGGGCGCGCACAGCATGTTGAGCCCACGCCTGCTTACGCGCCCCGCGTAGGGCAGCACGTCAACGATGGGGGCGGAGCCGCCCTTCTGCACGCAGCCGCAGCTCTTGTCCTCGAGCGTCGTGATGCCGCCGTCCTTGTTGCCGGGACTCGGGTTGTCGTAGACCACCTCGTGGTGGCTGATGAAGTACTCCTTGAAGCCATTGAGCATGTCGGCGGCAGCGTGGAACACGTCCTCGTTCACGCAGCGATCAAGCAGCATGCTCTCGGCACCGAACATCTCGGGCACCTCCGTGAGCACGCTCGTGCCGCCACGTGCCACGAGACCATCGCTCACGCGCCCGATGACGGGGTTGGCCGTGATGCCCGACAAGCCATCGGATCCGCCGCACTTGAGCCCAATGACGAGCTCGCTCGCGGGAATCGGCTCGCGCCCACAGCGCCGCGCGCGCTCGGCGAGCTGGACGAGAATCGCATGTCCCGCCTCCTGCTCGTCCACCACGTCCTGGCAGGTGAGGAAGCGCACGCGCTCGGGGTCGAAGTCCCCAAGCTCGTCGAGCACCTGCTCGTGCGTGCAGTTCTCGCACCCCAGAGACAGGAACAGCACGCCCGCCGCGTTCGGGTGACGGGAAAGCGCCACGAGCAGCGCCCTCGTCTGCGCGTGGTCCGCCCCCGTCTGCGAGCAGCCGAACGGGTGGGGGAAGTAGTGCACGCCCTCGAGCGAGCCGCCCACGAGATCCTGGGCACCCTCGCACAGCGCGCGGGCCACCTCATTCACGCAGCCCACCGTGGGGATGACCCACAGCTCGTTTCTCGTGGCCACCGAGCCGTCCTCGCGGCGGTATCCCATGAACGTCTCGGGAGCCACCGGCTCCACCACGGGATGCGTGGGATGGTACTCGTAGGCGACCTCGCCGGAGAGGTTCGTGGCCACGTTGTGCGTGTGGAGCCACGTCCCAGGTGCAACGTCGCAGGTCACGTGCCCAATCGGCAGGCCGTACTTCACAACGTTGTCACCCGCGGCAATCGCGCGCGTGGCCATCTTGTGCCCCTGTGGTACGTCCTCGAGCGAACGTACGGCGCCCACGCCCGGCGCGTCCACGGCCTCGCCCGCCGCAAGCGGCCGCAGCGCCACGACGACGTTGTCTGTGGGGTTGATCTGAATCGCGTCCATCTGATACCCCTAGGCGATGGCCGCGGCAAAGGCCGCCTTGGCGCCCTGCTCGCGCACGATGGCGAGTGCGTCGGCCACGAACTGCTCGAGACCCGCGATTCTCGTGAGATCCTCGCCCCACATCTGCTCGCACGTCAGGACGTCGTGGACGAGCGTGGCGTCATCGGCACCCGAGCGCTCGGCGTAGAAGTCGATCACAAACGCGTCATCGGCCGCCACGTACTCAGCGCCGTCAACGGTGCGGCGCAGGTGCAGGCCGTCCGCCTCGCGCCCCACGAGCTCCTGCGTGTAAAACGAGATGAGCGTGGCGAGACTGGTCGTCAGGCAGCGCGGCAGCTCACCCTTTGTCGCCACGTAGTCCTTGAGCGTGGGAAGGTCGCGGGCGCGCCACTTAGCCGTGGAGTTCAGGCAGATGGAAAGCAACTGGTGGTCGATGAACGGGTTGTCGAAACGATTGCCCACGGCAGCGGCGAACGCCTTGCAGTCCTCGACGTCGAGGTCGGCCGCCAGCGTGGGGATAACCTCGGTCTGCAGCATCCGGTCCATGAAGCCGCGGACCGTCTCGTCGTGCATGCAGTCGCGCACGATGCCAAAACCCGCCACCCACGAACCGGGCACGAACCCCGTGTGCGCGCCGTTGAGGATGCGGACCTTGCGCTTCTTGTAGGGCGTCACGTCCGGCGTCACGAACACGCCGGGAAGTCCTGCGGCCACGAACGGCAGCCTCTCGGCCAGAGACTCGCCGCCCTGGATACCCCACATCTGGAACGGCTCGCGCACCGTGAGGAACGGGTCCTCGTAGCCCAGGCGCTCGGCCACCGCAGCGGCTTCCTTGGGATCGCGGATGCGGCCGGGAACGATGGTGTCCACGAGCGTGGTGCAGACGGTGCAGTCATGCTCGAGCCAGTCAACAAAGGCCTGCTCCCAGCCCCAGTCGGCCACGTACTGCTTCATGATGCGCAGCAGCTCCTCGCCGTTGTGGTCGATGAGCTCGCAGGCAAGCACGATGACGCCGGGCTTGCCAGCCGCCCAGCGGGCGTGCAGCACCTGCGCGAGCTTTGCCGGGAAGCTCGCGGGCGGCTCGTCGTCCGCCTTGCAGGCAGGGTCATAGGCGATGCCCGCCTCGGTGGTGTTGGAAACGATGATCTCCAGGTCGTTGGAGGTGGCGACCTCCATCATGGCCTTGTAGTCATCGGGCCTGTACGGGTTGAGACAGCGGCTGCACGAGGAGACCACGCGCGCCTCGTCGATGGTCTGGCCGTCCTGCTTGCCACGCACGAGCACGGTGTAGAGGCAGTCCTGCGCGTTGATGCCGTCCGCGAAGCCATATGCGCCGTCGATGGGTTGCACCATGACGACCTTGCCGCGCCAGCCCGTGAGCTCGGCGCCCATGTCAAAGTAGCGGTCGACGAACGCACGCAGGAAGTTGCCCTCGCCAAACTGGAGGACCTTCTCAGGCGTGTCCTTGGGCTGCAGGAATCCCTCGTAGCCAACCTTCTCAAGCGTCTCGTAGCTGATGGTGTCCATGCCTACTCCTCCTTGAGGTCAAAGCCAAAGTAGCGAACCGCGTTGTTGTAGCTGATGTCACGCACGAGCTGGCCAAGCATGGCCTCGTCGTCCGGGTACTTGCCCTGCTCGACCCATTCGCCGAGAAGGCCGCACAGCACGCGGCGGAAGTACTCGTGGCGCGGGTAGGAAAGGAAGCTGCGGGAGTCCGTGAGCATGCCCACGAAGTTGCCGAGCACGCCCTGGTTCGCGAGCGTCGTGAGCTGGTCTCGCATGCCAAGCTCGGAGTCATTGAACCACCAGGCACTGCCGTTCTGGAGCTTGCCGGCCACGGGCGCCTCCTGGAAGCACCCCATCACCGTGTCGATGACGATGTTGTCGGCCGGGTTCAGGCTGTACAGGATCGTCTTGGGAAGCCCACTCGTGCGCTGGATGGAGTCGAGGAAACCGGCGAGCTGGTCTGCGGGCGAGAAGTTCGAGACACAGTCATAGCCCGTGTCGGGGCCGAGCTTCTCGAACATGCGGCGGTTGTTGTCGCGCCTGCAGCCAAAGTGCAGCTGCATGGCCCAGCCAAGGCGCACGTACTCGCCAGCGACGAACTGCATGAACGCCGTCTTGTACTGCATGACCTCACGCTCGGTGAGCGGCTCGCCAGCGCGGCCACGACGGAAGATGTCCTCGATCTGATCGGCCGTGGCAGGCTCGTACATGACGTAGTCAAGCGCGTGGTCAGAGGCTCGGCACCCCAGCTCGGCCGCAACGTCGTAGCGACGGGCGATGGCGCGCTTCAGGTCCTCGAACGTGGCGATGGGCGTCTCGGCAACGCGAGCGAGCTTGTCCACATAGGCGCCGAACTCGCCCGTGCGCTCGATGCGAAGCGCCGCATCGGGCCTCATGGCCGGCACCACGGCCACGTCAAACGCGGGATCGGCCGCGATCTTCTTGTGCCACTCGAACGAGTCCGCCGGGTCGTCCGTCGTGCAGATGACGCGCACGTTGGAGCGGCGCACGAGCTCACGGCATGAGAAGTCCGGACGCGCGAGCGCCTCGCTCGTGAGGTCCCACACCTCTTGTGCCGTCTCGGTGTTCAGCACGCCATCGTAACCAAAGAAGCGATTGAGCTCGAGGTGGCTCCACTCGAACACGGGGTTGCCGATGCAGCGGCCAAGCGTCTCGGCCCACTTCTGGAACTTCTCGCGGTCAGGGGCGTCACCGGTGATGTAGCGCTCGTCCACGCCGTTCGCGCGCATGAGGCGCCACTTGTAGTGGTCCCCGCCCAGCCACACCTCCGTGATGTTCTTGAAGCGCCGGTCCTCGAAGATCTCTCGCGGCGAGATGTGGCAGTGGTAGTCGATGATGGGCATGTTCTCGGCGTAGCCGTGGAAGAGCCGCTCACCGGTCTCGTTTCTCAGCAGGTAGTCCTTGTCGTCCATGAACTTGCTCATAGCGTCCTCCTGGTTGCGGCACGCGCCGCACATGGGTTAGGTGAACGTTCACCATACTACCGTCTCGAACGCCGCCGGACACGGGATTCGAGTCTCTTGTGAACGCAGGTGGTAGCTATCCGGCGGCAAGCGGAGGTTGGGGCGCCCCTTCTCCGTTTTCACGTCAACGCTTTCGAAATCTTTCGGTTATCGTGAGCAAAAACGACGCGAACCAACTTTCGCTTGAGAAAGCAGGACAGCCATGTGGGAGAAGTCGCGGGAGGACCGCAAGATCGGCGTCGACGAGCGACGCGCCATGATCGTCGACGAGGTGAACCGCCGCACGTCGCTTCAAGTGTCAGACGTCTGCGAGCACTTCGGAGTCTCGGAAGTCACGGCCAGAAACGACCTCGACAAGCTCGAGAAGTCCGGCAAGCTCCGCCGTACGCACGGCGGCGCGGTCTCCATCACCAGGACAATCACCGTGTCCTTCCCAGACCAGCGCCTCAACCTCAACGTAGAGGCAAAGCGCGCCGTGACGAAGCGCGCCGCCGAGTTCGTCCACGACGGCGACACCCTGTTCGTGGACACGGGGACGACAGCCTTCGAGTTCGTGCACTTCCTCTACGACAAGCGCGACATCACGATCGTGACGGCAGACCTGTCCATCGCGAGCTTCGCGGACTCGAGCATGCCCCACGCCCACGTTCTCGTGCTTGGCGGCACGCTGCGCAAGAACCATCGCTACATAACGGGGCCGATAACTACCGAGATCATGGCCAAGCTCCGCGTTGACAAGGCGTTTCTCGCGGCAGACTCGTTCACGCCCGGCTTTGGCTTCTCCACGCAGTTCACAGGTGTGGCCGAGGTCAAGGAGATGATGCTTCGACAGTCACGCGAGCACTACATGATGATGGACGCCAGCAAGGTGAGAGACCCCTGCTTCATACGCTTTGCCACGCTGTCAGACTTTGACGCCCTCGTCATGGACTTTGACCCAAACGGCGAGGTCGCCCGTGCGATACGGACAGATGCCCGCGACACGGAGCTCATCCTCACGAACGGCAAGGAGCCTCACGACCTGCCGCTCGAGGTCCGAAACGAAGAGGGGCACATCGGCAGAGAGGCCGCTGCCTGTATCATCAACGACGAGGAGATCTAGCGACGCTCCCAGTCCCGTGACGTCCGCGAGCAAGCGCCCATCCGTCCCAGACGGGTGGGCGCTTTTCCGTGCGTGGGCACACGGACACCTGACGAGGTGTTATCCCCGGCTAACCAAACCGAAATAAACCGAAATAAATATGTCAGACTTAGTCGCTTCTACCCGACTATTTACGCTAAAACGAAAGCTAATTGACAGCCAATTTGTTATCAAACTATCTCTTGGCCATGTATTAATTAGCCTATCTACCTGCGGTTTTCTAACAAGTCCAAACAAATTGTGAGATTGCAAACAACATTTGGCTACCGCTTACGTTCGAAATTATTACGTTTACCGACAGTGACTATTTGCTTTTTCGAAAGTGCCTTATCACATTGTGGTGAGAAGCGGAGCCCAGCGCAGGGGCGCGCAGGGCCGCGTAGGACACGAAGACGAAGGGCCACACGCCATGGAACTGAACGAAGTTCTTTCCGAGGACATTATCGACCTGAACCTCAAGGGCACTACGAAGGACGAGATCCTCCGCGAGCTTTCCCAGCACCTGTACGACAACGGCTACATCTCCGACGTCGATCAGTTCGTCAAGGACATCTACGTCCGCGAGTCGCTCGGCATCACCGGGGCCGGCAACCACATCGCCATCCCCCACGGCAAGTCGAGCGTCGTGAAGAAGATCACGATCGCCATCGGCCGCTCCGACCACTACGTCGAGTGGGAGAGCTACGACGACCAGCCCGTGAACCTGTTCTTCCTGTTCTGCGTCTCCGACGACGAGGGCTTCGCGCAAAACCACATGCGCCTGCTCGCCAAGCTCGCCGGAAAGATCGGCAACGACGACCTGTGCGAGGAGCTCCAGAACGCCAAGACGCCCGCCGAGGTCATCGAGATTCTCACGCGCGACTAGCAAGGCACCTGCCGGGCCACGCGCCCGAAACAAGAGAAACGCCAAAGGGAGAGGAACCACCATGAAGATCGTTGGAGTCACCGCCTGCACCGCCGGTATCGCCCACACCTACATCGTCGCCGAGAAGATCCAGAAGGCCGCAGAGGCCGCCGGTCACGAGTGCAAGATCGAGACCCAGGGCACCATCGGCGCCGACAACGTCCTCACCGAGCAGGAGATCGCCGACGCAGACGTCGTCATCGTCGCCCACGACATCGCCGTGAACCTCGACCGCTTCAAGGACAAGCGCGTCGTGGACATCCCTATCTCCACGGCCATGAAGAACCCCAAGAGCCTCATCGCCACGATCGAGAAGAAGCTCGGCAAGTAGGTTCGCGGGACTCGTCCCATTTCATTCGGTGTACGTAGGCCGCAAGGCCTATCAAGGCAATTCGGGTTGGAAGGCCCGGAAGAGAAGTAAGGAAAGGAAGGAGTGCAATGTCTAAGATCAAGAAAGTCGGAGTCATGAAGACTATCATGACCGGAATCTCGTACATGATTCCTATGGTCGTTGCCGGCGGCATCTTGGGCGCTCTGGCCAAGGGCTTCGGCGGGTGGCAGATCGGTAGCTACTACTCCGACGTCGCGAGCACGTGGGCCACGCCCTTCACCGGCATGGAGCCCTTCACCTGGGGTGGCTTCTGGTGGGGCGTCAACATGCTCAGCAGCTACGCCATGAACTTCGCCGTGGCGATTCTGTGCGCCTACATGGCCTACGCCATCGCCGAGCGCCCGGGCATCGTCCCCGGCTTCATCATCGGCTACGTCTGCGTCATGTCCAAGGCCGGCTTCCTCGGCGGCCTGCTCATGGGCTTCGTCATTGGCTACTTCATCCTCTGGATGAAGACCTGGAAGGTCCCGAAGTGGATGAGCGGCCTCATGCCCGTGCTCATCATTCCGGTGCTCACCACGTTCGTGTGCGGCATGCTGTTCCTGTGCGTGTTCTGCCAGCCCCTCGCCTTCATCATGGATGCGTTCCAGAACTGGATCAAGTCCCTCAATGGTGGCTCCAAGGCTGTCATCGGCGCTGTCATCGGTGCCTGCATGGGCTTTGACATGGGCGGCCCCGTCAACAAGACCGCTTCCATGGCCGCTAACGGCCTCGGTGCCGACGGCATCTACGGTCCTATGTCCGCCAAGATCATCGGTGGCATGACCCCGCCCTGCGGCGTGTTCATCGCCTCCCTCATCGCCAAGGACAAGTTCACCCAGACCGAGCGCGACACGGCCATCACCGCCTTCCCCATGGGCCTGTGCTTCATCACCGAGGGCGTCCTCCCGTTCGCCGCAGGCGACCCGCTGCACTTCATCCCGGCGTCCATGATCGGCTCTGCCGTCGCTGGCGCCATCGCAGTTGGCATGGGCGTCGAGTCCATGGCCGGCCACGGCGGAATCTTCGTCTTCCCTGCCATGGCCAACCCGCTGTGGGCCGTTGTCGCCCTCATCGTGGGCTCCGTGGTGACGGGCGTCATCTACGCCACCATCAAGAAGAAGCCCGAAGAGGCCGAGAACGTCGAAGAGGAAGTCACGGACGACCTCGACATCGACTTCTAGTCAATCGCACCACCGTGGGGCCGGCCAAGTGTCGGCCCCACTAATTAGAAACAGGCTTTCCAACCCGTATTCACACGCTTCAAAGAAATCGAGGTACGCAATGCTAGTCTCCATGAAGTCCATCCTCGATGACGCCAACAAGAACTACTACGGCGTCATGTCGATGAACAGCATCAACATCGAGATGGTCCGCGGCGGCATCGAGGCTGCCTCTGAGGAGCACTCCCCCATCATCATCCAGATGGGCCCCGGCCAGATCGCCAAGCACGCCCACCTGCCCGAGATCGTGCCGGTCGTGAAGGAGCTCGCCGCCAAGGCCCCCGTGCCCGTGGCCCTCAACCTCGACCACGGCTCCAAGCTCGACGACGAGATCGCCGCCATCCAGGCTGGCTTCACCAACGTCATGATCGACGCTTCCTCGCTTCCCTACGAGGAGAACGTCCAGAAGACCAAGACCATCGTCTCGCTCGCCCACCCCATGGGCGTCTCCGTCGAGGCCGAGCTCGGCCACGTTGGCCAGGCCGCTGACGGCGACGGCATCACCGACGACCTGTACACCAACGTCGAGCAGGCCAAGGACTTCGTGGCCCAGACTGGCTGCGACGCGCTGGCCGTTGCCATCGGCACCGCCCACGGCAACTATCCCAAGGGCTTCGTCCCCAAGCTTGACTTCGAGCGCCTGGCCGAGCTCAAGGAGGCCCTCCAGATGCCGCTCGTGCTCCACGGCGGCTCCGGCTCGGGCGAGGAGAACCTCAAGCGCGCGGTTGCCGGCGGTATCAACAAGATCAACGTCTGCACCGACGCCTTCGCTGCCGCCAAGGCCGGCATGCTCGAGCTTCTCGAGGAGAACCCCAACGCCGACTTCCTGGCCCTGCAGATGAAGGCCGAGGCCTCCGTCAAGGCGTTCGTTAAGGACTACATCCACATCATCGGCTCGAACGACCGCTACGTCTTCACCGACTTCGAGAGCGGCTCACAGGAGTAGCCACGCCCCCGAGACCCACGTTCACAGCTACCCGGAAGGAACGCACATGAAGATCGCACTCATCCAGGAGTTCTCGCAGGCCGGCAAGAACGACATCATCCTCGGCACGCTCAAGAAGGTCGTCGAGCCCATGGGCCACACGGTCTACAACACGCTCATGAAGCAGATCGACAACCCCAAGGACCTCCCCGAGCTCTACCCGGCCGATAACCCCCGCCGCACCTACCTGCACATCGGCATCCAGGCTGCGCTTCTGCTCAACTCCGGCGCCGTCGACTTCGTGGTCACGGGCTGCGGCACCGGCCAGGGCGCCCTCATGAGCTGCAACATGTACCCAGGTGTCGTCTGCGGCTACTGCATCGAGCCCACGGACGCCTACCTGTTCCTGCAGATCAACAACGGCAACTGCCTGTCCATCCCCTACGCCAAGGGCTTTGGCTGGGGCGCCGAGCTCAACCTCGAGAACATCTTCACCCGCGCGTTCGGCTCCCCGAAGGGCCAGGGCTACCCCACGGCCAACAAGGCCTCCCAGAACCGCAACGCCGGCCTTCTGAGCGACTTCAAGCAGCGCGTCGCCAAGCCGCTGCCCGAGATCATCCGCTCGCTCGACCAGCAGTTCGTCAAGGAGGCCATCACGCCCGAGTTCCTCGCCTGCTTCGACGAGGGCTGCCAGGACGATGAGCTTCGCGAGCTCGTCCACTCCTACGTCGACTAGCTAGCCCCCTCTCACGGCGCCCCGGCGCCGTACCGGGCGGGAGGAGCGCGCTCCCCTCGCACTCCTCCCGCCCATCCCCTCGCTTTCCCTCGCGGCGCATCGACACGCCCGCTGCATCGCGAAAGGAAGCAAGCCAAGCCAGAGGAGCAGCCATGCAACTCTCCGAATACCTGCAGATAGCGCTCGTCATCGTGGGTCTCGGGCTCATCACCTGGGTCAAGATGTCCTACATGAGGCGCGCCCAGACAGACCCCACGATCAACGCCTTCTCGCCCAGCGAGACGCACATGCGCCAGGTGGCGTTCGTGCTCATCGGCATCGCCATTGCCTTCGTCTTCTTCCCCTTCTGACGGGCGGCGCGCCTCGACACTGCTGCGGGTGCCGGGCGCCCTAGCCGACGCAATCCCGCCCGTCTCGGCACATTGGCGCCGCGCTCGACACATCTGATGGGCGCGGCGCCGCTTTCTTCCATCAGCCAGGAACCCCCAACGAAGGGAGCACGCCATGTCCTACATCGACCTCGACGAGACCCGCCCACTCGACATCATCCTGCTCGGCCGCATCGCCATCGACTTCAACCCCGCCTACTCAGACTCCGTGAAGGAGGAGTTCAAGCCGCTCAAGGACGTCCGCTACTTCGAGAAGTACGTGGGCGGCTCGCCGGCCAACATCGCCGTGGGCGTCACGCACCACGGCCTCAAGGCCGGCTTCATCGGCAAGGTGTCAGACGACCAGTTCGGCGACTTCGTCACCGAGTACTTTGACGCCCAGGGCATCGACACGAGCCACGTCACGCGCTGCACGAACGGCGAGAAGATCGGCCTCACGTTCACCGAGATGCTCTCCCCCTCCGAGAGCCACATCCTGATGTATCGCAACTGCATCGCAGACCTGCAGCTCTCCGTCGACGACATCGACCCCGACTACATCGCGAGCGCCAAGCTTCTGCTCATCTCCGGCACCGCACTTGCCGAGAGCCCCAGCCGCGAGGCGGCCATCAAGGCCGTGCTCGTTGCCCGCCAGGTGGGCACGCCCGTCGTGTTCGACATCGACTACCGCGCCTACAACTGGAAGAACGCCGACGAGATCTCCATCTACTACTCCTACGTGGCACGTCTGGCAGACATCATCATGGGCAGCCGCGAGGAGTTCGACCTCACCGAAGCGCTCATCTGCCCCGGCATGACCGACGAGCAGAGCGCCGCCTACTGGCAGGAGCGCAACGCCAAGATCGTGGTCATCAAGCACGGCATGGAGGGCTCCACCGCCTACTGCGACGACGGCGAGAAGTTCTCCATCAAGCCCTTCCCCGTCACGGCCCGCAAGGGCTTCGGCGGCGGTGACGGCTATGGCTCGGGCTTCCTGTACGGTCTGTTCCAGGGCTGGGACATCCAGGACTGCCTGGAGTTTGGCTCGGCCGAGGCGTCCATGATGGTGCGCGCCAACAACTGCTCCGACGCCCTGCCCGGTCCCGACGAGGTCCGCGCGTTCATCGCCGAGGAGAAGGCCCAGTACGGAGAGATGGTGGCCCGCGCATGACGGAGCTTCTCGTTGCCCTGTGCGCGGTGTTCCTCGTGGTCATGGGCGGCAAGGCCGCCTTGGCGTGGCCCACGTACAAGGGAAGCATCTACCAGCAGCTCTTTAGCAGCTACCTCGAGTACTTCTGGAAGTACTCGGTGAACCGCGACCTGTCTGCCTCGGGATACCTCAACGCCGAGCTTGGCCACCACAGGCTGCTCTACAACTCCTACCGCGACGCCAAGGGCCGCGAGGCCGCCCAGTTCGTGACCGTCCTCACCGGCCACGGCGTAGCGTCGCTATGCGTCGTGGCCGGCATGGGCGCCATCTCGGGCGGAGACACTGGCACCTGGCATGTCGAGCGCGAGGGCAAGGCCTCCGCGTTCCCCTCGCCCGTCACCTACGTGCGCAGGCAGCAGAAGTTCCTCGCCAAGGTGCTGGGCAAGATGGACGTTACCTTCGCCATCGTCTTCGACGACGCGGCGAACCTGGACGGCGTCACGTGCTCGCAGGCCGCCATCCACAAGTCCGAGGCCGTTGACTTTCTCCGCGGCCTTGGCGGCACCCTCACTGACCAGCAGATCGACGACGCCTTCGAGGCCTACAAGCGCCAGGCCGGCATCGCCTGACAAAGGGACAGTCCCTTTGTCACCTTTTCTGAAAGGATTCGCATGAGTACGGCTCACTCGTTCGTCACGCCTCACCACATCGTCTACGGGCAGGGCGCGCTCGCAAGCGCCGCGGGGCGCCTCGCGCACATGGGCACGCGCGCCCTCATCGTCACGGACTCCGTCATGGTCAAGCTCGGCAACCTTGGCCGCGTCACCGACGTGCTCGACGCGGCCGGCATCACCTACCACGTCTACGACGAGGTCAACTCCGAGCCCATCGACCGCATGGTGGAGAAGGGCGTTGCCCTCTATGCCGAGCAGGGCTGCGACTTCATGATTGCCCTGGGCGGGGGAAGCCCCATTGACACGATGAAGGCCATCGCCATGTGCGCCGCCTCGGGCGCGCCGATCGCCTCGTTCATGGGCAAGCCCTACACGGGCCCCGTCTGCCCCATGGTCGCCATCCCCACCACGGCGGGCACGGGCTCGGAGGCCACGCAGTTCACGATCATCACCGACACCACCCACGACGTGAAGATGCTCATCGCGGGCACGCCGCTCATCCCCGAGCTCGCCATCGTGGACCCCGCGTTCACGATGACCGCCCCCGCGAGCGTCACGGCCGCCACGGGCGTCGACGCGCTGTGCCACGCCATCGAGTCGTTCACCTCGCGCAAGGCCCAGCCGCTCTCGCGCACGTTCTCGCTGTCCGCCGCCAAGCGCATCTTCGCCAACCTCGCCACCTGCGTGGCCGAGCCCGGCAACGTCGAGGCCCGCACGCAGATGTCGATCGCCGCCACCGAGGCGGGCATCGCGTTCAACAACTCGTCCGTCACGATCATCCACGGCATGAGCCGCCCCATCGGCGCGCTGTTCCACGTGCCGCACGGCCTGTCAAACGCCATGCTCATGGAGGCGTGCTTCGACTTCGCGCTCGACGGCGCCTACCCCGAGTTCGCCGAGGTCGCGCGCTACTGCGGGCTCACGAGCGCCGAGGATGACGAGCAGGCCGCACGCGACCTCATGGCCACCATCCACGACCTTCTCGCCACCGTGGGCATCCCCACGCTCGCGGAGTTTGGCGTGGGACGCGACCAGTTCCACGCGGCCATCGACAAGATGGCGGCAGACGCCGAGGCAAGCGGCAGCCCCGCCAACACCATCAAGCCCGTGACGCAGGCCGACATGAAGGCCATCTACCAGCGAATCTACTCATAAGTGGCGCCGCCCCGTGAGTCCCGCACGGAACAGCGCCACCTCGTCCCTACTGCGCCGCCGCCCGCGTATCCTCCACGCCGGCGGCGGCGCAGTACTGCTCGAGGTTGCTGCGAAACACCAGCTGCACGGGCCCCATCTGGACGTCCTCGGCGGGGCGCTTGCCCCACAGCAGGCAGTCGCCGAGCGTCCTCGCGGCGCGATACGCCATGCCCACGGGGTCCTTGTACACAAGGTTCGTGAGCAGCCCCGCCCGCAGCGCTTCCACGCTCTCGGGGAACAGGTCGTTGCCGATGGCACGCACGGCAGGCGCGTCCTCTTGCCCGAGCACCTCAATGACGGCCTCCGTGCCCACGGCGGACACGCTGCACACGAGCTGCGCACCCTCGCAGCCCAGGGCCGTCTCGAGCGCGATCTCCAGCTCGACGGTCCTCGCGTGGGCACCGGGCAGGTCCACGACGCGAACACCCGGCGTCTCGACGGCGAGCGCCTCGGTGAACGCCTGGGCCACGAGGCGGTGCGAGTCCGTGCTTGCGTCGCCCGAGAGCAGGATGACGCAGGGGTCCGCAACGTTTGCGAGCAGGTTCGCGGCCTGCTCGGCCATGAGCGCGCCAGCCGCGCGGTAGTCGGTGATGACGGCGCCGATGCGCCCCACGGAGGCACAGTCACCGTCGAGCAGAAGCACGCTCACGCCCGCCTCGGCGATTCTCCCGAGGAGCGCGCGCTCCTCGTCCGCCGTGGGCGCAAACGCGAGAAGCCCGCCGATTTCCTCGCCCGCCTCGAGCCGCGCCATAAGCGAGCGCAGCGCGTCCGCGTAGCCGCCCAGGGCAAACTCCACCGGTTCGAACGCGATGCCGGCATCGCGAGACTCCGCGGCGAAGCGCCGGCAGCCCTCCCACAGGTAGGCGTAGAAGTAGCTGCCCTCACGCTGGGACGACGGCAGGCAGGCGACGAGCCGAACGTCCTTGCGGCTCAGGTTGGACGCGCCCTCGTTTCTGCGGTACCCCATGTCCGTGGCCATGGCGATGATCTTGGCGCGCATGGCGTCGCTGAGCCCGGGCTTACCCGCGATGGCCTTGTGAACCGTGTTGATGGACACGCCCAGCCGGCCGGCGATGTCCTTCATCGTCACGCGGCCCGACGTGGGGGCGCTGTTGGTGCTCATCGTCATGCTCGTCCGTTTCTCTGTACTGTTTGGTAGCAATTATGGCATCGGGCGTCGTGGCTGTCCGCGGCGCGCCGCGATGCGAGAAAGGAAGCCCGGCGTGGTAGACGTACTCATCAAGGTGGCGGCGTTCGTGAGCATCATCGTGGCCGGCTACTATGCCGGCCGCTCCGGCAAGCTGGGGCGTGGCATGGGCGGCGTGCTGTCCAAGATCGTGTTCAACCTCACGCTGCCCTGCGCCGTCATCCACGCGTTTGGCGCCGCGGAGTTCACGCTCGACTTGCTGTGGCTGTTCGTCGTGGCGGCAGCGTTCAACTTCGCGGCCTACTTCGCGATGTTCGCGGCCACGCGGCACAGCGAGCGCGCCGCGCGCGTCTACTACCTGTGCAACATCTGCGGCTACAACATCGGCTGCTTTGCGCTGCCGTTCGTGCAGGCGTTCTTCCCACCGGCGCAGGCCGTGGCGATCTGTTTGTTCGACGCCGGCAACTCCATCATGATGAGCGGCGGCACCTACGCGCTCACGAGCGTGCTCGCCAGCGAGAAGAGGCTCGAGCACCCGGTGCGCCTCGCAGCCAAGCGGCTGTTCTCCTCGGTCACGGTGGACGCCTACCTCGTGCTCGTGACCATGGCGCTGCTGCGCATCCCCGTACCGCAGGCGATCGTGCAGTTCACCGAGCCCATGGCCAACGCCAACGCGTTTCTCGCGATGTTCATGCTGGGGCTCGTGACGAACCTGCACGTGGACGCGCAGAAGGTGGGCAGGCTCGTGCGCCTGCTTGGCGCGCGCCTCGTGGCGAACGTGCTGTTCACGGCCGTCGTTTTGCTGGCGCTGCCATTTGCGCCGAGCGTGAAGGTCATCGTGTGCATGGCCGTCTGGGCGCCCATCGGCGCCATGGGCCCCGTGTTCACGATGTGGTGCCACGGTGACCACGGCCTGGCGGGCTTCGCGAACGCCATCAGCGTGGTCGTGGCGGTTGTCGCAATGACCGGCATCGTCCTCGCCACGGGCGCGATGGGCTAGCGACAACTGCGGTCCGCCCGAACGGCGCCCCAGAAGCATCGCCGACGCCACTCGCGGATTCGAGCAATGCGCCGCAGCTCGGCGGCGCTATAACAGCCTGCGGGGCTATATCAAACATCCAACAAGAGAGGGGTCCCAATGGACATCAAGGACGTCAAGAGGGTCACCATCGCGGGCTGCGGCACCGAGGGCAGCCAGATTGCCTCGATGGTCGCGTACAAGGGCTTCGAGACCACCGTCTGGCTGAGGAGCGAGGGCTCCGTCGAGCGCGCACGTCCGCGTCTCGCGAGCGTCAAGAAGCAGATCGTGGACGTGCTCAACGCCTGGAAGACGGACCCGTCCGCCTACTGCCGCGGCCTGTCCGATGACCGCGACCTCACGCCCGAGCAGATCGACGAGCTCATCGTCCAGGCGGAGGAGCGCCTGCCAAAGATCCGCCTCACCACGAGCCTCGAGGAGGCGTTCGGCAACGCCGACGTCGTCATCGAGTGCATCAACGAGGACCCCGCGCAGAAGACCGACCTCTACGAGAAGATCGCGCCCGTGATGCCCGAGCACACGGTGCTGCTCACGGACTCCTCGACGTTCCTCCCCAGCACGTTCGCCGATGCCACGGGGCGCCCGGACCGCTACCTCACGCTGCACTTTGCCAACCAGATCTGGCGCAACAACCTCACCGAGCTCATGCGCCACGACCGCACGAGCGACGAGAGCTTCACGCTGGCTGACAAGTTCTCCTACGCCATCGGCATGATTCCGCTCAAGCTCAACAAGGAGCAGCCGGGCTACATCCTGAACACCCTGCTCATCCCCTGGTTCCGCGCTGCGCTGCAGCTCGTGGCCACCGGCGTGAGCGATCCGGCGACCGTTGACCTGTGCTGGGAGCTCGACACGGGCGCCACGAAGGACCAGACGCCGTTCCGCAAGCTCGACAAGGTGGGCCTGCCGCTCGCGATGCACATCATGGGCATGCAGCCCGGCGCCGACGACCCCACGACCGTCAACGGCCAGATCGTGGCGCTGCTGCGCGGTTACGTCGAGGCGGGCAAGACCGGCATCGCCGTGGGCGAGGGCTTCTACCGCTATGACGAGAACGGCAACGTGATCGACTAGCAAGACATTGGGGACGGGTTCGTCTGTCATGCTCTAGCGCAAATCGCCGTCTGGTTTCTGCGCATTCTCGCGCCCTTGGGGCCGAGAACTACGTCAAAGCCAGACGACGATTGCGTTGCGGCGATTAACCGCGCTTGCCACGCAAAGCAAAAGAGGTCGGAAGCCTGATGCTTCCGACCTCGTAACATTTGGTCGCGGGGGCAGGATTTGAACCTACGACCTTCGGGTTATGAGCCCGACGAGC